>Ga0206130_10000046_pt1 | contig 214896 bp, 171 predicted proteins | sample Helgoland_Spring_9_FD_148637 | JGI IMG/M metagenome (GOLD analysis project Ga0206130, IMG submission 148637) | Pelagic subsurface seawater microbial communities from Kabeltonne, Helgoland, North Sea - Helgoland_Spring_Bloom_20160512_1 | ecosystem: Environmental > Aquatic > Marine > Epipelagic...
TTAATTTAAAATTATAAAGTGTAAATAACGTCATTATTCTTTTAAAATGAGGTAAATTCCACCTATACAAAAACTATACAATCTGCAATTATTAACTTGTTTTTTGTTTCTTTTAATAAAAAATAGGTGTTGTTTTTAGAAAGTCACTATTATTTTATGAAATCCATTAAAATTGAAATCTTTTTAATGAGAAGTAGATAAAAACTCTCTTCCTTAATTTTTGAATAAAGTTATAGACGCATCATTATTTGAAACGACTAGTAATTGTTTATTTTTATATTGTATTAAATTTATATCTCTGTTATCATAAGGTGTAAAAAAACCACTTTGAGAAGGCGGTATAAATTGAAAATTATTATTTCCATCACCATAAAGTACAGCGCCAAATCCAGCATCATATCTTGTAGTTTCGACTTCTACACCATAATGATTACCAACTGTTAAAATATCTTTATTACCATCACCATTAATGTCCGTAACCAAAGATGACTTAATAGGAGATAATTGTGCTTGGATAGGCAAAGACTGCCTTTTAAGAACTCCGTTATCATTAATTAATACAATACTTTCGAAACTAGAGATTTCATAAATCACCGCATCATCTACTTTATCTTCGGGTAAAATGTCTAACAATTTGGATGATGCAAAACTATTATAATCTTTAAATTTTTCTGCAACAAAAGGCATTTGTTCACTGGTACATTCTCTACCTCTTAATGGTACATAAGCATCTTTATAAAATTTAGCCAATACAATATCATTGGTGCCATTATTATCAAAATCATTGGCATAAATCTTAAAAGGGTGCTCTTCACTAGCCTTGAATTTATTGTTTTTCCCTAGGTTACCTATAATATAATCATCATCGCCGTCATTGTCTAAATCACTTGCGGTGATAGACCACCATAAACCTCTAGAATTATTTAATCCGAATTTTGTTGTGCTATTCTCAAAAATTCCATCATTATTGGTTAATACTGTAATATTCATCCACTCACCTACTATTATTAAATCATCATCATTGTCTTTATCAATATCTGTAAAAACAGCATCAGTTACCATACCAATATTATTTAAACTTGACGTTGACTCTTTCGGCGCTTTTGTATAATTTCCTTTATTATTAATTAGTATATAACTAGTTGCTGGGAAACCATATTGTCCTTTAATAAGTCTTGTTCCCACAAAAAGGTCTAAATCTCCATCGTTATCTATATCTGACGCCTTTACCGTTTGCGAACTTTCAAAAATGTTTGGAATTGCTTTGTTATCTATATTGAAGTTTCCCAAGCCATCATTGATATATAATCTATCCTTTAACCTTATATCGCCTTGTTTATATTCACTACCGCCGCTTGCAATAAAAATGTCGTTATCATTATCTCCATCAACATCAAGAAATAAAACACCAAGGTCTTCAGAAAGTTTATCTTGCTCCCATGGTTGAGATTGGTTTTTAACAAATTGTCCGTTTTTATCTTGTACATAAAGAGCCCCGCTTTGACCAGATGCGCCACCTATAAAAAAATCTTCTATACCATCAGCGTTTATATCACCAACTGCAGTAAAAGGCCCATTTTGAGAAATATTATGAGGTAATAAAATTTCTTCTTGAAACTCATCATATTTATTTTCTTGGTGCACAAAATTGATTCCTAAACCTTCTGTTTTTACTTTTGAGAATAATGTTTGTATTTTTTTATCAAGATTTTTGTAAGATTCTGCTCTAGAATATTTGGCAGTAATTGTTTGATTAGCTTTTATATTCTCAAAAATATTTATTTTTCCATCTGGCCATATAACCTCAATTTTTTCTACCTCAACTTCTTTCCCTAAACCAAAAAATAAATTAGGTTCTATCGATGATAAATATCCGCGAGTTACAGTGTTTTCAGAAATTTGTGTTTTTCCATTATGCTTAATTATTGCTTTAGTTCCATATCCAAATTGATTCTTTTCTGATCCTTCTAACTCAATCTTTAAAAAATTTCCTGTGGCATTATTTTTATATACAAATGCTTCAGATTCCATGTTATTTATCACAACATCTAAATCGCCATCATTGTCTAAATCACCATAAGCCATCCCACTTGAAAAACTTGGAGTATCAAAACTCCAATCCTTTGTTACTTTTTCAAACTCTAAATTACCTTTGTTTTTATACACATAATTGGAAAGTGGTACTGATGGTGCTAACTTACTCATGCCATAAAAGTCTTTAGAATCTGTTTCTAATTTTTTGTATAATCCTGTTAAAAAGTCATTGTTACGAACATCTTTTTTAATTCCATTAGAAATTATAACATCTCTCCATCCATCGTTATCCAGATCGACTAATAAGCCTGACCAACTCCAATCTGTTTTTGAAATTCCAGTCATATTAGCAATATCTGAAAAGCTGTCTCCATTATTATTAATTTGTAAAGTATTAGACATATATTGATGATGCTTGCCGTCATCTACCATTTTATTAAACCTTTCAGTACTCATGGAACCCATATTGGTTTTTGACCTGTAGTGATCTGCAGCTGCCATATCTAAAGTGATAAAGTCCATAAAACCATCGTTATTAATATCTCCCGTATCGGTACCCATACTAAAATTTGAAATATGCTTTAATTTCTCGTTTATCACATTCTTAAAAGTGCCATCCCCATTATTATAATATAAAAAATCGGGTTCGTCATAATCGTTTGATATAAACAGATCTGTAAAACCGTCATTATTAAAATCACTTGTACTAACACTTAATCCATAAGCATATGAATTAGTAAGACCTGCTTGATCTGAAACATCTCTGAAGTTTCCATTATCATTTCTATATAACTTGTCCTTATAAAATCTGTAGCGTTCTTTTGGGATATTAGTGTAGCGTCTAAATAACCTTGCATCTGGAAGTTGGTTGACTTGGTACATATCTAAATCACCATCATTATCCATATCAAAAAATACAGCTTGTGAAGAAAAACCAACGTCTGCAAGACCATATTTTAATGCAGATTCGGTAAATGTTAAATCTTGATTGTTTATATATAATAGATTTTTTCTTTCTTCTGGTTTCATAGAATCACCATTTCTACTTATATAAATGTCGAGGTAACCGTCGTTATTAACATCTGCCATTGTAACGCCCCAAGACCATCCCGGATTTATAGCGATTTTTGATTTTTTGGAAATATCTTCAAATTTAAAATCCCCTTTGTTGAGATACAATTTATCGTTTACTTGATTGCCACAAAAGAAAACATCAGATAATCCATCGTTATTAATATCTCCTATTGCAAGGCCCGCACCGCTATATATTTGATTATAAAATAAATGATTTATTTTTTCTGACTCTTGTATTTTATTGTTAAAATCTATACCTGTTAGCTCTGAAGGTAATAAATCAAATCCTCCTATTAATTCATCAGGATACAGATTACGATCTGGACCATTATGACATGAATTAAATAGTAAAATTAAAAATAACGCTGTATAAATATTTAATCTCTTCATTTATAATTATTTATTTTATAAAGATAATGAATATATAAAATTAAGTACAAAAAAGCCTCTTGAGTATGATACTAAGAGGCCAATATTAAGTATGATTTGAAACTAAAACTTTAAATTCTCATTTTTATCCCATAATCCCCAATATGCACCAACATCGCCTTCATCACCAGTTTTCCAAGACTCATCAAAGGATGAGAAATAGAAAATAGGGATTTTATTTTCGTTTGTCCAACGGATGGTATCTATAAAATACTTCATTGCTGCTTCTGGGCCAGCCAAAGCACCTTTAAGTCCACCACCTTCACTAGGCCAACCTGTTTCTGTTATAATAATTGGTTTGCCTTGAGCAGCATCTACCACCTGACCATACATGGCTTGCATATGTCCTAAAGCATATTCTATTGGGCAACCTTCCCAATACGGATATAGGTTGGCTAAAACAACATCTGAATGTTCTACCAGCTCTGGATGTCTAGAAAACTCGTAGTATGCATCGACATACCCAACTGGTATGTCTAAACCTGCCAGTGCTTCTTTTACTCTTTTTATATAGCCGAGCAACTCTTCTAAAGATAAGTCATTACGGTATAAGACTTCATTACCAACAGCTGCTACATCTACATTGCCCGCTTTTGCTAAAGCTATTAAGGCTTCAATCTCTTTTTCGTTATCGTCTTTATCATCGCTTAACCAAGCACCAACTAGTGTCTTCAATCCATGTTTTTTTGCTACTACAGGGATATGCTCATTACCCTCAATACAAGAGAAAGAACGTATCGCTCCTGTAAATGGTTTTAAGATTTTTACACGACGCTCTACTTGTTCTACACTAATCTCGTCACCAGGTTCTTGGCCATCCTCGTACATGCTAAAGCATATACCATGCATCCCGTCTTGGATAGTTTTGCGCCATAAGGCTTTTAACTCTTCTAAAGAATATTTTGAAGCATCAATACCTTGTGTATTGATTTGGCTATAGTTTGATTTGTAATATGATTCTTCTCTGTAAGACATTTTTGTATTTTATTTTTTTTGCTTTATAATTCGCCCCTTCGTTCTATTAATATTTCTTTAATCTCTTTTGCTCTAGCTTCATTTAAACTATACTTCCACATTACCCAAATTGCTAAAGCCGCTGTGCCTGCAGGAACAACAATATCTGCGATTCTTAGATTATTCATTGTTTCTAATGACTGTTCTGTTACATTAGGGTCAAACCCTACTATACTTAGAATAACACCACCCAGAACAAGTGCCATAGACTGACCTATCTTTACCATTAGCCAATATACGGCTCCAAATGTGCCTTCCTTACGTGGCATTCCATTTTCCATCTCATCTAAATCACAAACATCAGCGGTCATACTCATCATTAGTGTAAAAAGACCACCCATACCAAAAGCAAATAAAGGGATAGGAAGAAATATCAACCAAGGAATTTCACTACCGGGATCGATACTAAACCATGACATTCCTAAACTATCAAGAACTGGATTTAAGGACTCGAAAATGGATCCAACTCCAGAAGTTAAACTTTGACCCAAGTCTGTTTGATTAAACTGACTATTTAAATCTTTGTCAAATCCCCACCATTTGAGGATGTAACCTATTATCGATAAAACGGTTGAAATGATAAATGCTCTACGTTTTCCCCATTTTTTTGCCATTCTTGATATAATAGGAATAACGACAAATGCAGTTATAATAGCATTAATAGTGTTGAACCATGCGGGCCATGTACCAGCTAATTCATAACTACCGTTGTACATATAAAACACTATTATAAAAACACCGAAAGCAGCTACCAATTGAAATCCATTAAATACTAAAAATGTTGCGCCACAAAGTTTCATAAACGGTTTGTTTTTTGAAACTTGCTTGATTCCTGCCCACAATTCTACCATGTTTGAAGACAGTGTCTTCCATGTAATCTCTTTACGATTTTCCATATGAGCAGAATCTATACCTTTACAAAATATCGCTGGTAAGATTCCAAATACAACGCATAATACGCCAACAATTAGCGCCATTGTTCTTACTCCTTCCGTTTGTGTGTTAAATGTATTAGAGTCAGGTATGATAACATATAACCAAGGTACAATCATCCAAGCTATTTGCCCCATCGTGTTTGAAAAAGCCATTAAACGAGTTCTCTCATTATAGTCAGATGTCATTTCATAACCAAGACCAACTAATGGTGTTGCAAACATGGTATTACCAATTAAGAAAAGTAATTGTATGACCATGACATGCCATATAATATAGGACTGAGAAGCATTATCGTCTATTTGCCACATTAAAAAGAATAAAACACCACTAATAACAGCACCAACAAATATGTAAGGTCTACGTCTACCCCAGCGCGATTTTGTGTTGTCTGATATAAAACCCATTATTGGATCAGTAATCGAGTCAAATATCCTTGGTAAACCTCCCAAAAGTCCAGCCCAAAGAGGATCAATACCCCATGCTGTCAAAAGAAAGAACTGAATAAATACACCTAGTGTTCCAGGAAGGATATTTAATATAAAGTGTCCTGCTCCAAAAGCAGATTTTTGACCTAAAGGTACTTTAGCTGAACTCATAGTGTGTTGGTTTAATTAGTTGGTATTATAATCGTTTGTAATGCTTGATCATTTATATGTATGTCTATAGACTTTTTATTAAGTGTAAGATTAAAATTCTGCTCTGTTTCGCCTTCATTAAATACAATAACAGCAATGGTTCCGTCAGGATTTTGAGCTGCTGTGATCTGAAGTTCTTTGTTATTATTTTTAACACCTATGACCTCAGCACCAGGGCGAATGTATTTGCTAAAATGTGTCATAACATAGTATAATGGTGTAAAATAAACCTCGTCAGTATCTGGGTCTACAATGATTGGTGCAGCACACCAATTCTCGAACCAGTTTGGTCCGCCTTGCCGGTCTAAAACCATATTCCAGTCTACCCAACCGTCTACCCAATTATTTAAACAACCAATAATATCTCTGGCATATCTGTTAACAGGGGCATATTTTGGATGCAAATACTTATCTTCTGCAGGAGCCCAATCCCAGCCCCAATCTGTTGACTCCTTACTCCAATACCAATTGTCATCTTTCCAGGCTGGCACCTGGGAATCTACACAACCTTCAGTTTCAATGAGTAATTTATTTGGTGCTTTATGATGTGCATATTGCAAATCATCAGCAAATATTTTATATGTACTCTCATACCAGTGTATTGCTGTGCCATCAAAATATTTTGAGGTTTCGTCATTCTCATACATCGAGTCTACCCACTCTTTTAGTCCTGCTCGGTTTTGGTCATAACCTAGAATAATTTTATCGCCATATCCGTCGGCTTCTAATTTTGGTCCTAAATGATTCATTACAAAATTGGTCATTTCATCAGGTGTGTAATGCATACTCTCCCAATTATTTCCATTTCCGTGTGGTTCGTTTTCTACAGTAAAACCCCAAATATCTATACCTTGATTTCTATAAGCATCTAAATATTTTGAAAAGAAAAGCGCCCAAGTATCATAATATTTAGGTAATAATTTACCACCAACCCATTCGTTATTATCTTTCATCCATGGCGCTGCTGTCCATGGAGAGGCAAAAATTTTAAAGCCATCTTCTGAGGCCATCATAGCATCTTTAATCATAGGGATTAAATCGTCCATGTCGTCTTTTATGGAAAAGTGCTCTAAGTTTACATCATCTGCTACTGGCGAATATGAATACTGTGATAGTGAGAAATCACAGGAATTCATATGTGTTCTGGTTAACGAATAATTGGCACCTTCTTTACCAAAATACGCTTTAATAATTGTATCTCTATTTTTTTTGCTTAGCTTATTTAAAAGATACGCTGAAGACTCTGTAAAAGCCCCACCAAAACCTGTTATTTTTTGAAACTTCTTAGTTGTATCTAGACTAACAGTATCTGTATTCTTACTGGTAGTGTTTTTAAAATCAGTAATCTCAGTTAATTGATTACCACTTTTTGAGGTTTCATAGATATTAACCTGCAATTCATTATTATTACTTTTACAACTCATTATTACTACTAAAAAACAAATGCTATAATATGTTATTGATTTCATCTTTAACTATACTTATTAGTTTAGTGTGGTGTCGTTATACCTTCTTTTGTTGGAGGTACAAGAACGTCTTTTAACAAATCCGCTTTATTTCCATCGTAAGTTTTTGTAATTGAATTTCCGTCTCTAGTTAAACCTTCAAAAACACCTTTATCTACTAAATCCCAAATAGGATATTTTGCTTTTCCATCTATCGTGAAAAGTCCAAAATGATTTTCTGATCCTTTTGAGTTTAATGCATCTTTCCACTGCTCATTAAAAGCTTCGAAATAAAAACAAGATATACCTACTCTATTGGTCCATGCTCTCATTTGTTGATGGAATAAACCTTGTTTATACTCGTCTGTTGCTCTAGAACCGTTGTCACCATATAAGTCACTTGATACTGATGCCCAACCTGTTTCTCCTATATGTATAGGTTTTTTTATACCTAAACTTTTTATGTAACTAGCAACACTATCGTATTGTTTTTGAGAAAATTTAATAGCGCGTTCCACAGCCAACTCAATCTTGGTTATATCTGGCATACCTTTATGAGCATTAGGGACATGCCAAAATTCTGGATTGTAGTGTGTGTTATGGTATGGATAGGTATGCATTGAAATATAATCTACTGCCTTAACTAGATCTTCTAGAGCTTTTACATGGTATTGATCTTCTGCGCCACCCCAAGATGCAAAGTCATCTGAACTAGTTATCCATAAATCTTTTGAAAGTTTTCCTTCTACTTTTAGATCTTGTAGATGGTTTACCCATTTTAAAATCACATCAGGCTGCACATAGTAACTTGTCGCCCATTTTACCATAGCCTCGTTACCAACAGCGATGACTTTTACAATCTCTGGATATTGGTTTGCTAAAGCAACTGCTCTATCTATTTCACCTGCATTATTTGGACTCTCTACATTATGATTTGGTACTCTATCAGTCCAGGCATTAAGGCAATCTATCCAGGCACCTAACATCACATACATTTCAAAATTGTCATCTTCTTTTTTAAGCTCTGTAATAGCCTTTAAAATATTAGAAGCATGAGGCAACTTTGGTTGTACATTATATGTACGGATGACTTTAACACCCATAGCGGAAAGGATTTTCATGTCCTCTTTTAACTGCGGAATAGTAGGTTGACTGTCTCTAGATTTTTTTCTATAACCTCCGTATGAAATCGCCTGATAATCTGGATTTCCGAGTATGTCTTTTGCTATTATTTGCTTTTGCGTATGCATTACTTTTTCTTCTTTTCTATTTTGTCCACAAGACAACATCAGTAAACCTAACACGACACAGAATGATATGCTAAGATTATACTTCACTTTACTTAAGTATTGACGGATGTATATGTACTCTGATATATTCAACCTCAGAGTTTCTTGTAAAAACACTTTGACTTACATAACTATCAAGGCTTAACCCTTCGAAACTTTTGTTTTTTCCATTAGCGTATTCTACTACTATAGTATTTACCTCTGCTAATTGATAAATTATTGGAACTTGGCAATATGTAAATCCTAAACTATTCTCAGGAAGTTCAATAGATTTTGAGTCACCATTTACTGAAACATAATTAAAGTGTTTGGATAGTTGTAAAAACTCTTCTTTCCTTAACAAACAAGGGTTAAAAAATAATTGACCTTTTTTTACAAACACACCTAATTCTCCAAAGCGACTCAGAATATCTTCTTTTACCTGACCTGTCATTCCTGGTTGTTGTGCGCCTTTTCCTCCTGGTGTGTGTGAATAAGGATCAGTAGGAAAAGCTCCGTACAATTCTGGTGATTTATGTACGCCAATACCTTCATTTATTTCGTAAAAATGTTCTAATAATTGCCCAACAACAACTTCATCTTCATTATTATTAACTGCATTGATACAAGATTCTTGAACTGCTAACAATAACTTAGAAACCATATGCCAATAAATAGAACCTAAGCCTTCGTAACCATAAAAAGTACCCGACCTTCCTGTAAAGGCTTTATGATTAAAAACATTTTCAAAAATTTGTAATACTTGTTGTGTGTCTGACTCTAAAAAAGATTCATATTTAGTTCCTGATAATTTATCTAACGCTACAGATAAGTCATTTGCGTTTTTAAAGTTACCATTAAAATGGTATTCTCCATATACATCTTTTTCAATAATTTGAACGTTACCATCATGTAACAATTCTTTTAATAGATCTGAGGCTAAAATTTCATTTTCGGGTACTATATTTCTATCTAAAAAGCCTTTGAGTTCTTTATTAGGGTATAATAAATAACTGTATTGATCAGGTCTAAAAAGTTTACTTTGTTTTAAAGCATTTAAAACTTTTAATGTTTCTGATGCATTTAAATATCCCGAACTTAAAACAGCAACTTGACCTTCTAACATTTCACTTAGATATGAAATAGTAACAGAATTATCTGAATTAACAGTCATTAAATTGTATGCATGATAAAGATTATCTGAACGCTTATTTGCATCAATTGAATGTTCTAAAAATGATTTACTTATGGTTATAAAATCTTTTAATCTGCTAATTGAGAGTTTTGTCTTTCTGCCTGAAAAAGCATTTTTGTAGATATGAGTTCTGTAATCACTGCCTGCTTTTCCTAAAGCATCTAGGACAATTTTTTTATCAGTATCATTTATTGATGCTGATAATAAGCTTTTGTTATTTTCAAAAGTCTCGTTAACACCATTGAAGAAATCAAATATTTCGTTAGAAATTTCAACATCTTCCATAGTTATATCTGCAAGCAGTTCATCAAAGAAATTAAAAAATCGTCGTAAATAATACAATGTGACCATAGATACACCATTACCAACCAATGCATTATTAGCATCATTCCACTCAGGACGTTGGGTATTCATCCAAATACCACCTTCTGGAATAAAGTTAGATAACTTAGCTAATGCTGTTGCTAGTATTTTTTCAACAAAATTGGCTTTTACAATGAATCTGTTTTCGTCTCTAAGTAACGCACCATCAGCGCCTAACTCCTCTCTTGCTTCACGTATTTTATGGTCTAGTTCTTGGTCAAAAACGATAGTGTCCTTTGGGTTTTCTAATAAATCAGAATACGGCTTTATTTTGTAGGGTACATTAGCGTAAACGAACAAATCTTTTGTAAAGAAACTCTCTAATTTACCTGGTTTGTAACTATTTATAAACTCTAAAAATTTAAGTAGATATATAATTTGATGATCTCCCCAATAACCAATGTATGACCAAGGATCATCTGGTTCAATAGTTTCCCAATCAAACCCATCTTTTGTGACCCGGTAAGGATTATAACCATCAAAAGTTGTAGCATTTAAGAACTTATGAATCATGCTCTCAATAAACTCAGGGTATGAATGCGCTAAAGCTTCCCAATTTTGAAAGATATCTCGCCAATTACCTTCGTAATCTAAAATTTTAGAACCGTCAATTTCACTTCTGGTATTTATAGAAAATTTATTCCAAGGACGGCTGGGATCACCATGCCGGCGACTAAATTTCAATGGCATATACTCTAAACACAAGCGTCTAAAATTTTTATCGTCGCTACCATATGCAATTTCCTGTATCAGAGCTAGAGTAAATACATCTGGTAATTTTTCTAAGACAGTTTCAGATGTACGTGCTACTTTTTTATTTGCATTACTTATATAATTTTTGAAATCCCACTTTTCAATTTGGTAACCATCATCAAAAATCCCACCACGCATTATATTAAACAAAGTATTTGCAAAATGGCGCGTATCTCTTAAACTATCTGCAGTAACTTGAATTGCGTCAGAAGCCGCATTAAGTTCTACAAGACGTTTAGTTCCTGCTACTATATTATCATTTACCTCATCAATTAAAGTACTATCGTCCTTTATCCGTTTTGATAAATAAGCTATGTCAGAATGATTTAAATTTACATTAGCTACTAGCATCCATTCTTTAAAAGAATCTGCTTGTAATTCGATTTCTGTTGACACAAAATAACCGCCTTTTTCAGCTTTTATATCTGTTTCTTGATTAATTGTGTTACCCGATCTAAAGTTGTCTAACTGAAGGGATGATAAGAGATATTTTGGATTATCTATACCTGAAGACCAAACCACATTAGCTTTTAAAGCCTCACTTGCCTCTGCTTTATCTACAAGGATTGCGCTTAATGCAAAAATTCCAAGTCCCGTAGTTACCTGTAACTCACTACGTTTGTAGGCATCTACTAAATTACTGGATTGGTTTTGTATATCACTGCCAATACTGGCGGGCATAATATTTTGAAGACCATCTAAGAGTGTCACTTTTATGGAATCAGAAGACGTATTGATTAGCTTAGACTTTTTAATAAAGCCAAATTTATTGCTAGAACTCCATTGATATCTGAATGTTAATGATAAATCGTGATTTATTTCTTCAAAAATTATTTTATTGCCATACCGATTTTTGTAGAGGTTTTGTGTTGTCTTATATCTACCAAGAGATCTTATTGCGAGAGGTTCCCACATGTACTCTTTATTATCTTTAAGTACTTTAAATATTGATTTGTTACCAGTTATATCTGCAGACTCTGTAATTTTATCATCCGTGTAATATGGAAATAGGGCATATTCAGAATTTTTTCTTCCAGCTGTTAATCCACCATTACTTGATATAAACATCCAGTGATTGGAATCACTAACTATACTCATAAAAAATGGACGCATTTGGTTACTATTAGAGATTTTGAAATAGTTTTCGTTATCTATATTAGTTGTTTTAAGTTCTATATTATTTTTTATATCCACAATCTGGTTATTATCTGTATATACAGTATTACTCATCCCGTTTTTTAAATCTTTATTAACTTATTTTTATAAGAAAAGGCTAACTTTTTGATCAAAAAATAGCTAGCCTTTTATTTCTATTCTAATTTGATTTATTCCAAACGGATGTTGTCAAAGTAATATACCTTATCTGTTGTAGTAACTTCTCCGTCTGTTCCATCAGGATTATCTGGTTTAATCACCAACTGGTTAACACCAGTATTACTTGGTGGGATATTATCAAAAGTAATTTCTACTTCTGTCCATGTATTTGCATTTGTAATTGTTGCAAATTGTGGGCTTGGGTTACCAGAAGCATTGTCTTGAGGATTACTATTGATTTCGAAACGCATCACAACATTTGCTTCATTAGTATACACTAAGAATTTGAATGTTCCTGTACCGTCAAAATTACTAGGAAACGCATTTTGAAATCCACCCCAACGATTAATTCCTGCAGACTTATCTACTCTTAAAACATAATCTGAAGTGTTTATTCCTGAAGCATCTGGATTATCTGTTAAACTCGTTGTCATGCCAGCACCATCATTACTTGAGAAAACATCAGTAAATGACTCGCATCCTTCAAAATTTACAGGGAATGCTGTTGCAGGTACTGCTGCAGTAGTACAACCTCCACCTGTTCCACCACCACCACCACCGGGCGTACCATAAACCATTAAGTCATCAAAATAGTATGTACTACCATCCGCAACATTAAAGTTGAAGAAAATAACTAGTTTATTAAATTGCGGAGTAGCTGTTGGTGCAAAATCATAGGTTAATTCTGTCCACGTATTTGCAGCTCCTGTGTTTTGTAATATCTCAACAAAATTACCAGCGTTTCCAATTTCTTCTAATTTTAATAGTACCGGAGTATTTGCAACTGGAGACCAAACTTTCATTTTCATACCTTCAGAAACATTAAAATCAAGTTTATCCGTTAAATCAATTTGTACATTATCGAACGGAGAGTTATTAAATCGTAGAACCTCTGCAACTCTACATGAAGTATTTACAGACCCTGAAGAATCGGGGTTATCTATAATTGTTGGTAAAGTATTATCTCCAAAAATTGATGGAGAATCTGTCTGAAACGTGATATTTAAATCTGAAGCTACTGTAGATTCTGTTGTTTCTGGAACACAGCCTCCACCGCCGCCTCCGCCAGATCCATATACCATTAAGTCATCCAAATAATATGTACTTCCGTCAGAAACATTAAAGTTAAAAAAGATCACAATTTTATTAAATTGAGGAGTCGATGTTGATGCAAAATCATATGTTAATTCTGTCCATGTATTTGCAGCTCCTGTGTTTTGTAGTATCTCAACAAAATTGCCAGGGGTTCCAATTTCTTCTAGTTTTAATAAAACTGGAGTGTTTGCTATTGGTGACCATACTTTCATCTTCATTCCCTCAGACGTATTGAAATCTAGTTTATCTGTTAAGTCTATTTGTATGTTGTCAAAAGGTGAGGCATTAAATCTTGTAACTTGAGCTACTCTACATGAATTATTCACAGACCCTGAAGAATCGGGGTTATCTATAATTGTTGGTAAAGTATTATCTCCAAAAATTGATGGAGAATCTGTCTGAAACGTGATATTTAAATCTGAAGCTGCTATAGATTCTGTTGTTTCTGGAACACAATCTGGACCTGTATTACCTGAAACTTGAGCAAAATCATCAACATAAAAAGTACCAACATCTGTTTGATTAAATGCTACAAAAAGTACCATATCATTGTAAGAACCCGTTGAATTTAATGTAAAGGTTAATTCTTCCCAACCTGTACCCATGTGTGTTTGATTATCTTCTACATTAGCTTCAGTACCGTCTTCGAACTTTAGTAAAATAGGTAGAGATTGGTTAGAAAATATTTTGACACTAACACCTTGATCTACAGAAAAATCAATGGGCACATCTAAATTAAAAAACGCATTTTCAAAATTATCACCTACATTGGTAATCTGACCTACTTTAGTAGGATCTGCATTAATACCGGATAATTCTGGATTATCAACAACCGTAAAACTTACATTACCTACAATTTTTGTAGCGTAATCAATAGTTTCACAATCAAAATCAATTGGGAATCCTAATGCAGTCTCAGTACATGGTACATCAGCAGTATTAATTTGAGAAATCTCATCTATATAAAACGTACCAGCTGTAGTACCAGGTCCATCTACAAAAAATGTTATCGTTGAGTAGTTTGCAGCTGAATCGAATGTGAAATATATTTCTTCCCATCCAGTACCCAAGTGACTAGCAATTACTTCGACGTCTCCGGCAGTTCCATTTTCTAATTTTAAAAGAATATTAACTGGTGTGGTAGACCAGAATAATGCCTTTACTGTTTTATCAGTTGATAAATCTAAAGGTTGACCTAACTCGAAGAAGAATCCTTCAAAAGCAGCACCAATGTTTACAATTTCCCCAACATTTGAAACCGTTGGATTTGCACCTGTAGCATCTGGATTTTCAACTATTTGAAATGAAGTACCATTAAATACAGTTGCATCATAGTTTACTAATGGGTTGTCAAAAGTAATAGGTATGGCTATTTCTTCAGGTATAGCTATTGTAAAGGTATCTTCAAAAGTATCAGAAGCTCCTGCAACATTTGTTGCAGTTAATACAACAGTATATGTCCCAGACGGGTATGTTCTTATTGGATTTATTAGTGTTGAATTTGGACCGTAAGCTAGATCCCATTCATATGAATCGGCATTTGTAGATGTATTTATGAACGAAACCGTTCCTGTATCTTGGTTTAAAGTATATGTGAAACCAGCAGTTAATTCTGGCAATACAACATCCTCTTCATCGCACCCTACTAAAACAAACGTAAGGGCAAGTATGGTAATACTTTTTAATCTTCTTATAATATTCTTCATGACATTTAGATTATTTTTTACTTATAATTATTGTTGGTATACTTTTACGTAATCGATTAACATAGTTTGTGGAAATAATGTTTCAGAATTCGGATTTCCTACAAAATCTCCACCAACAGCTAAATTGATGATAATGTAAAATGACCTATCATTAAAAACCCATTCACCAGTTACATCCTCTGGTGTTATTTGGTTGTAAAGCACATCATCCACATAATAGTTGATGTAATTTTCTCCCCATTCAACACCATATACATGAAAATCTGTATCAACACGTGAGTCAGAAAAATTAAATTCTTTATTTATTGAATTACCTCCTGAATAACCAGGTCCATGGACGGCACCACTTATAGTAGTTGGTTGTTGCCCTCTATTTTCCATGATATCAATTTCGCCAATGTTAGGCCAAATTTCAGTTCCATTATTGTCATCTCCTAATAACCAAAATGCTGGCCACATACCTTGGCCATTTGGTAATCTCATTCGTGCTTCAAAACGTCCAAATTGAGTTTGAAATTTATTTTTAGTTTGAATTCTTGCTGATGTGTACGAAGATCCATTAAAACTTTCTTGTCTAGCAGTGATTAATAAATAGCCGTTCTCTACTGAAAGATTTTCGGTTCTATCAGTATAATACTCTAACTCATTGTTACCCCAGCCAGGGATACCCTGAGCAGTACCGTCTCCTGTTTCTATATTCCATAGAGACGAATCAAGGTTTCCGTCAGTACTAAACTCTTCATTTATAACTAAATTATCAAAAGTTGCGACTGTCTGTGTCTCGTCTGTGTTACAACTAGACATTAATAGTACATAAATAAAAATAATTATAGCTTTAAAGTCTTTGATTCTAATGTTGTTATCTTTCATGTTTTTTTATTTAATTATTAACATTAGTAGAAATATATATTATCTAAATAGAAATTTGACAATGAAGAACCATTAACGTTTTCGTAAATCAACAGTCCAAGGCCATCTTTGTTGGATAAGGTTATTGGAATCTCCAGAGTGCTCCATGTATCCGCTTCAAAATCAGAACTATTAAAAAACACTTGTTGTCTTCCATTTTCTACACCGTCTCCATCAAAATTTATTATAGATATTAAGAAATCAAGATTTGGTGGTATCTCACCTGGAATTAACATGTTAATGTGCAAATTAGAGTTTTCTGTTATGTCAATAGTAGGTTCTCGAAACTGATTGCCTACAAAATTAAAATTTGTGTAGTTTAAAATATTATCGCCGTTAATTGCAAAATCGTCTGATAAAGTTGTCTGAAAAGGCTGCCAATATCCATTGTAAAACTCAACAGGAACATCATCGTAAACGTCAGAAAAAATAGATATTACATCAGCTGGGTCTCTTGTTGGTGTTGGAGCAAAAACAAATTCGCCCACAACCTCAATGGTTACAGACCCTGTTGCCTGAACACCAGCCATGGTAGCTGTTATCACAGATGTACCGCTGGATAGCATTTGAATTGTTCCAGAATCTCTAATTTCTACAATAGTAGGTTCTGAAGAGGACCAATCAAAATAACTTGGTGATGCACTGACTGTTTGATTCATACCTGAAGGTAAATTAAATACCACCCTAGGTGTATCTAACACACCAGAATTACCCAAAAAAGCTTGAGAGATGGGATCCTCACCGTTATATATTTCAGGTCTTGGATTTCCTAAAGTTCCTAAATTTTCAAACTTTAGATCATCGATCCAAAACGTATATCCAAAACCTCCTGTTTCTTGAGTTCCAGCAGAATACCAAAACAGACCTCGCTCATCAAAAAGTTTTGATGCATCTGGTATTGGGATAATATATTTAGTCCAACTTGTTCCAAAACTTGTGTTTGAAATGGTTGTTTGATATTTATCTTCAATAAAATCTAGACCGAAACCAAGTTCTCCTATATTAACACCTTGAGAAGCTTTACCCCAAAATGTAAGAGCATTATATCCACTCAGATCACGACCTTGGCCTTCAACTCTAAAAATTGCACCAGCGTAATTTCCTTCAGGATCATTTGCGTTTGGAACATCTATTCTCATTGATGCTGAACTCTCGTAACCTTCGTTATTATCTATAGACCACGCTGTTGGTTTTGAACCTAAAAAAGGAAAATAAAAATCTGATCCAAGTTCTACTGGAGCATCAGTGAAAATTTCTCCTGTATTAGAGTTAGTTGCAAATACTGCATCTTCTGATAAGTCTCTCTCACAACTCACAACGGCTGTAGAAATCGCCACTGATAAGAGTATAAGTTTTGTAAAATTAAATTTTTTGTTTTTCATTTTTAAATTTTTAAATTTTATTTTCCAATGTTAATATGCACATAAGTTCTTATTTCCCATTCTTGACCGTTGTCAAATCCTACACTGCTTACTGGTGGTATTGGCGGAAAAGTATTAGGAGGAACAAAATTAGGCCCATATCTTGGTGAAAATTCATTTAATGATCTCCAGGTTCCTCTTATTCCAATTCTAGTGCTTGGTAACAAAAACCAATCGGGTTTACTAATATTTGTTGAAATATCTACCATTAACTGTAAAGGGAATGTAAGGTTAAAATCTCTGTGATAATCAAATGGTCCCCAATCGTTTACCTTAACATGGGTTTGAATCATCATTTTTTTATGGATAGCCCTTATATCTCCACCGAAACGTTTAATTAATCTATCACTATCACCATTTGCCTGTCCGTTACCATAATAAAAGTTTCCTATTACACCTGTATCGTTATTTAGTTTAGAAACCATTCTAGAGTTAATCTCCCATAAATCTTCAGCAGGTGCTGACTGTGGGAAAGCAAAAAATTGTCTATTTGCCAAGAAACCTATGTGTGCATCTGTTGTTGTTGGGAGTCGACGGTAAGTAAAACCTAAGTTTGCTGCAAATTTAGCGTCTTCAGCTTTATCATTATTCCATTCGTACATCCATGTACCGGGCGTTGGGTCATATGTTAATAGCATTTCATAACCGTAAGTCTCACGATTACCATTTCTTACTGCAAAAGGATCATCAATTACATTCCTGAGCCTTCCTGGTCCTTGAACGTCATTTGGCATCGGAGCTACGAGAGGTTTCTGATACATAAAGTTCGGAGCAATCTGAAAATCACCCATTAAATATGTGAAACCTGATAGTGCATTTACTTGATTACTACTCCCTGAGTCTTTCAACCTCCAACCTGTAAATGTTTGTGTTTGGTCAGCACCACCATTAGCAACTAAGCCCATGTATGAAGCTTGTCCATACCAAAGAAATCTTCCGCCTGAATACTCGATTTTAACTTTCCCTCCCCAGTTGTCTGAAGATTGAATCTTATCATTATAAACAATATAATTACCTGGAGTACCTGTTACATCTTGATACGTTGATCCATTGAGTGGGCTTCCTGCCCATATTCCACCAATCTTAACATCAAACTTACCAAAATCTCTTTGTATAGATAGTGTAGCTCTTTCCGTAGGAAATGCTGGAATGATACCACTTCGCAATTGATTAGCATCTAAAACACGTTGTCCTGTAACAGGATCAATTTGAATTTCTGTTTCAAAATCTCTATGGTATATTCCTGTAACATCAAATTTTCCAATTTGTTTCTGGTATTTAAATAACATGGTTGGGTTTGCACCCCACCAGAGCTGTGGTCCTATCGCTGCTTTTAAACCTTCAAAAGCGCCTTTACCATCTATTTCAGTTCCAAATATTTCACCATTATAAATATCTAAATTAGGTCCATAATTAGCCTCTGGGTATAAACCAAAAAAATCACCTTCGTATCCCCAATGGTAATGTCCTGTTCTATAAAAACCTCTTAAATCAAATTCTTTGGCATTCCATTCAAATTCTGCCTTGTATACTGACACTCTGTTATTGTCAGCTAAAGTGACTTCTCCATCAGGTGAGTTAACACTAACTGATCGACCTCTATTTTCATAAAATATTTCATCAATTGGATTTGATGCAACTCTACCTAATATGTTAAAATCTACATTTGCTCGCATGTTTGATGCTGGTTTACCCTCGATACCTATAAAGTATGATTGCATATGATCAAATCCTAATTGATCAGGAAAAGATGTAGATGCTGGGTCTGGACTGTCTGGTGTAGTGATTAAATTACCACCTGTATTAAAGGTTGTAAACTGCATAGCTAGTCTACTAATACTTAACTTTTTTGTATCACTACCACCTAGAGCGGCTTTATCACCTCTTGCACGTAAAACGGCATCCATTAAATTAATATTCTTGAAGTAATTTTCAATAAAATTTTGATCAACACCTTCATTGTAAGGATTCAAAAGATGAGCTTCTTTAAGTGTATAGTAGGCTGCTCTCGGATATAATGTGTAAAGTCCTCTTTCATCATTTGGCCCTTTAGCACATATACCAAACCACTCCTCATTCATATTATTTGACCCGTTCTCAATATCTAAGTAATAACCACCATTTGACCAAGACGCATTATTATCATGAACGTCTAAGTTTTTTGTTTGACCGAATTTCCACCAACCATCGCTAAATTGAAAAGTAAAGCCTCCAATAGCATTTTGAGCTTTACCTAGTCCTGCGGCATTTTCATAAATATCTTTCCAGTTGTTAACCATATAAAATGCTTGAGATTTTTGATCTTCAGAATTACTTAGAGCGTTGAATGCGTCTGCACCAAATTCTGTCATCATTATTGGCATATCTAACTTTTCCTTAACTGTTGTAAAAGCATCAGTAAAATTAACACCACGATACATATTGGTACCAAATACATCAATATCTTTACATTCTTCTGCTACGATATCAATAAATAATACATCTCCGTTACATATGGCTATTGGGCGTTTATCATTTATAGACTTCATTTTAATTGCAGCTTCGTTCATTAGCCTATACATAGGTCTTCCACGTTTTTCACCAACTTCTCGCTTTTTATCCTCTTCATCAGGGAAGTCTTCTGTTTCTGCACCCGCCCAAAAAAGACCATAGTTGTTTTCGTTACCTAACAGAAACATTAATAATCCAGGTGTGTTTTTAAACTCCTCTGCCAAAGCAGTAACTTCTGACATTAATAATTTTTGTGTTGCTGGGTCTCTATAGTCCGTGACTGGTGTCCAAACACCATCGAGTGTAAGACCGTATCTTCCGAATGAATGGTTAAGCATTGTATAGATGCCATATTTTTCATATATGTATGTTACCCATTTAGGCTGGATACCAGTATATTGTCTTATTGCATTTACACCCATATTTTGAAGCAAACCCATTTCTGCATCAAGTGCAGCCTTAATTATATTATCTGGTTGTTCCCACAAACTATAACTGTAATTACTGCCAATAGGAATATAATCCCAATTCATTCCGTTAATCATGAAATCATTTCCATCTACAATCAATTTCATTCCATCATTAGTCTTGTTGACAGAAATTTGTGAAACTTGTGCGTATGAACAACTTGTAATTGCTACTAGAAATAATCTAAAAATTATTTTCTTCATTGTATTTGTGTTAGTTATAATTTATTATTAATGATGATATTCTCAAATTTATATGAAATTATTGCGATTATGATAAATATGACCACAATAAAAAATATACATCTTATAATTTGTTGGTTAAAATTACGAAAAAGTTAAACAAAACTCACAAGTACTTTATTAACAAATATTTATGAAATGTGATTTACGGTAAATTAAAGCTCTAAAGAAGCTTAGTATAGGTAATGTTGTAGTTTAAAATGAAAATGTTGTTTTATTATATCTCCAAAATATAATTTGTTAAGCTAGCTTCGTGAGGTAATTCCATCTTTTTTCGCAAACGATATCGTTTTACTTCCACACTACGATGAGAAATATTAAGCAAAGGAGCAATTTCTTTAGATGAAAGATTCAATCTTAGATAAGCACATAATTTTAAATCATTGGGGGTTAATACTGTATGCTTCTTTTTTATTTTCTTTAAAAAGTCTTTATCCGCATTATTAAATGCTTCTTCGAAAAATTTCCAATCTTCTGTATTGTTAATGTTTCTGTCAATAATCTTTATAATCCTATCAAGTTCTTTTCCTTTTTCTAAAGCATTTAGCTCTTTCTTAAGTGCGCCTAAAAACTCATTTTTTCTTATGAGAGTCATTGTTGATAGGCCAAGTTCTCGATTCTTGTTATCAATATCTTGTTGTAAACTTTTGTTCTTAAACTCCATAATCTGCCTTTGGTTCTCGAGCTCTTTGATTTCGAACTCTTTTTCTTTAGCAGATAATAAAGATTTCTTTTGTCTTCTGTAATACAATCTATTTATATACTGAATTATCGAAGTTATGACAATAAACAATAGCAGATAAATAAATATTGCTAAAGGTTTGAGGTATAATGGCTTTTCTATTGTAAATTTAAAAGTAGCAATATTAGAAGACATATTAGTTCCAACTTTTGCTCTAACTTCAAACGAATAGTCACCATGAGGCAGGTTTTCAAATAAAACAGTTGACTTTGGTGACCAATCGCTCCAATACTCATAAATACCAACCAATCTGTATTGATACAATGATGGAGATAGTTTTACAAAATCAGACACACTATATGCAAAGTTTAGGTTATTCTGCTTGTTCTTTAATATAGGTTCCGTAAAAATATCTAAAGGTTGAACATCTTGTTGTAATATCGAGTATGAAGCACTATTTATTGATATAGTATGCTCTTTTACACTTAATTTATCTGTATCAATAACCAAATATCCATCGGTTGTTCCTAATAAGTAAGAGTCTTTATCTAAGGATAAAATATTCTCAAAACCAGGTTTACTTTTTCTTAAATCATTTGGTAAATCAATTGTATTAATTACAGGTTTTTCTGTTAGTTTTCCTGTCTCTAAGAAAATTAATTGGTTCTTATTGAAACTCCATAATTTATCTTTTTGTTTATCATAAATAAGCTTACCTGATATATAATTTGACGATGTAAAAAATGATGTAAAAAATTCTTCTTTTTTGAATCCTTCTGTTTTATCATCATACAAGAAAATTCCGTCCTCATAGGCATATAATATATTCCCTTTATAATTGATAATACTTGAACCTATTCCTTTATCTACTGTAAGTTTTTTTGAACTAACAACATTCAAGAAATTATCATCTAGGTTTAGCTTATACACACCTTTATATTCATGACTAACTAAAATTTCAGAACCTTTTACAAACTCAAAATACCTAGAAGAGATATCAAAACCTTCAACTATATTTCTGAGCCTCCATTTTCCCTCAGATGACTTTTCAATAATACTCAAACCATTATAGTTACCTTTTATAAGTAGGTTAGGCATACCTTCAATTGGTTTAATTATCCAAGTACCTTCTTCTCTAGAAATTTCAATAGCTTTGTTATCTTTTATCTCAAAACTTCCTTTATCGTGTCCGCAGAATAAAGTGCCATTAATCTGTTTTAAGAACCATACCTGACCTTCAGTATTAGGTATTAACTTAAATTTTTCAGAACTATTAATTGGTCTATAAAACAAACCTTGATTTGTTCCTAAATAAAGGTTCTTTGAAGTTTTTTCAGAAGCATAAACAGTACCCAAATATCCTTGATTGTCAATATAAACTCTATAGGGAGAATTAAGATTTAGTACATTAATGCCATTATCTAAACCCATCCAAATGTTACCTGTAATATCTTGGAAAGCTGAAAGAACTGTATTATTAGATAAGCCCGAATTTTTATTCATTTGGAAAAGGAGCTTACCATTAGCATCTAACATAATGACACCATTGGAAATTGTTCCCAAAATAAAATTACCGTTTCGTAATCGTATACTATTGTATACACTTACTGATGATAAAAGTGGATTGGAGGGTATGTTCCATTTTTTTAAACCTATATCATCATATTCATAAAATCCACTTTCTCGCGACTGTATTAATAATTTGTCATTATTATTAAAAATATTTACTATGTATTCCTGCTTAAACAGGACATCATCACTAATCAAAACAGATTTTCCGTTTTCTATTTTGAAAATACCTCTATCTACCTCTTGAAAATATATAGTTTCATCGACTCTAAATGCTTTTGTTATCGATGAACTAGACTCAATAATTCTAAAAGATTTTTTAGAAGTATTATAAATATAAATACGGTCTAAAGATTGAAATAACACAAACTCACCATAAGGAATTATGCTCCAAAACTCTTCATCTTCTACTAAACCTTCATTTAAGTTTTGTGAAATGGATTCATAAATTAACTTTCCAAAATTATCCCTTTTCCAAAATCCAAAATCCATATAGCTGCCCGTGTAAACTAAGTCATTAATTACAGCTACGGACCTTATAATACTCTGATTGGTTGTTGTATAAAGATTCCAACGCGCACCATTATATTCTAATAATCCTTTATTATTAGAAACATATATATTTTCATCAGTGCCTTGACTGATAGACCAATTTTGATCATCGGCGTTATAATCTTTAGGCGCAAATCTTTCAATTGGAGGGAATTCTTGACCGTAACTACTAATCAATGTAAGGAAGCTGACTAGAAATAGTGTTGTTTTAATGAATACTTTTTTTGAATACATGTAGTGTGCCTAAAGAATTTGTGTTAAGGTAATAAAAAGTTTTCAAATACTACAAACAATGACTTTTACCCTAATATACAACAACGATGTATAGGTTTTTTTTAAAAAATAAGCAATAAAAAAAGCCCAATCTTATGATTGAGCTTTTCTCTGTACTGAAGACGGGACTTGAACCCGTACGAACTAATGTTCATTGGATTTTAAGTCCAACGTGTCTACCAATTCCACCACTTCAGCAACTTGGTTACAGACTGTAACCTATTTTATATAGAGCGAAAGATGGGATTTGAACCCACGACCTCCACCTTGGCAAGGTGATGCTCTACCCCTGAGCTACTTTCGCAGTTTTTAAAGAACTTTTCGCTGTAAAAGCGGATGCAAATTTAAACTATTTCTTAAAAATGCAAAGTATATTTTAAAAATAAATTGAAATTATTTCAGTCAAAAAATTATGCTTGCTTTTTCTTTAGAAGCATACGCTTAATTTCATTGAGTTTCATTAGAGCTTCAACTGGAGTTAACCTATCAATATCTGTATGAAGTATTTCATCTTTAATCTCTTCAAGTAATGGATCATCTATATTAAAGAAGCTCAATTGCATATCATCTTTGAGAGATTTAACTTTATCCGTAAGTTCTTCAATAGAATGTGATTTCTCTAACTTAGATAATATCTTATTAGCACGTCTAATAACCTGTTGTGGCATACCTGCCATTTTTGCAACATGTATACCAAAACTATGTTCACTGCCACCTTCAACCAACTTACGAACAAAAAGTACATTGTCTTTTAATTCTTTTACTGCGACATTAAAATTTTTGATGCGAGAAAAGGTTTCTGACATTTCATTGAGTTCGTGATAATGAGTTGCAAATAATGTTTTTGGTTTTGCTGGGTGCTCATGGAGGTATTCGCTAATTGCCCAAGCAATAGAAATACCATCATAGGTACTGGTGCCACGACCAATCTCATCTAATAGCACTAAGCTTCTGTCTGAGATATTATTAAGAATAGATGCTGTCTCATTCATTTCTACCATAAAGGTAGATTCCCCCATAGAAATATTATCACTGGCACCTACTCTAGTGAAAATCTTATCTACCAATCCTATCCTAGCTGTTTTTGCTGGAACAAAACTTCCTATTTGAGCTAATAAGACTATTAATGCCGTTTGTCTTAATATTGCCGATTTACCTGACATATTTGGCCCAGTAATCATAATAATTTGTTGCGACTCTCTATCGAGATAAACATTATTAGCAATATAAGGTTCGCCCAATGGTAATTGTTTTTCGATTACCGGATGACGCCCATCTATAATTTCTAAATCAAAACTGTCATCAATTTTTGGGTAATTATATTTATTAACTTTTGCCAAACTAGCAAACCCACACAGACAATCTAACTGCCCGGTCAATTGTGCATTCTGCTGCACCTGAAGTATAAATTGATGCATCCAAGTCACTAATTCAGAAAACAATTGCTGCTCAATGACCAGAATTCGCTCTTCAGCACCTAATATCTTTGCTTCATATTCTTTAAGTTCTTCTGTAATATAGCGCTCAGCATTAACCAGAGTCTGTTTGCGTATCCATTGTTCAGGAACTTTATCTTTATGAAGATTACGTACTTCGATATAATACCCAAATACGTTATTTGATGCTATTTTTAGGGATGTGATTCCTGTTCGCTCACTTTCGCGTTGAAGCATTTTATCCAAATAATCTTTTCCTGATTTTGATAATCCTCTAAGTTCATCTAACTCTTGAGAAAAACCTTCTGTAATGGAATTTCCTTTTAATATATTAACTGGCGCTTCTTCATTTAAAGTCTGCTTAATTTTTTCTCGAAGCAAGTCACAATTATTAAGGTTGCCTCCTAGAATCTTTAAGGCATCATTATTACAATTTTCAGCAATAGATTTTATAGGAATAATAGCTTCTAAAGAGTTTTTAAGCTGAATAACTTCTCTTGGACTCACCTTAGTTGTGGCAATCTTAGATATTAAACGTTCTATATCTCCAATATGTTTAATCTGACTTTGAATCTTTTGAAGTTCAGTTTCATTATCTAATAAATATTGAACTACATCGTGACGTTGTTTTATTTTATCGGCATGTTTTAATGGAAAAGCTAACCAACGTTTTAATGTTCGTCCACCCATTGCGGAAATGGTTTTATCAATAACATTTATTAGTGTAACCGCATTAGCGTTTGTTGAATGATATAATTCAAGATTTCGGATTGTAAATTTATCCATCCATACATACTCATCAGTAGCAATTCTTGAAATTGTCGCAATATGCTCTAGTTTGTTATGTCGAGTCTCACTCAGATAATGGAGTATGACACCAGAGGCAATGATACCTTCGTGTAAATCTTCGATACCAAAACCTTTTAGTGTTTTTGTATTGAAATGCTTGATCAAAGTTTCATTTCCATAATCAGCCTGAAACACCCAATCCTCTATATAAAAGGTATGAAAATCAGTTCCAAAAATCTCAGTAAAATTATTTCGACTTTGTTTTGAAATTAAAACTTCACTGGGATTAAAATTCTGAAGTAGTTTATCAATATACTCTGCATTTCCTTGAGAGGTTAAAAATTCACCTGTAGAAATATCTAAGAATGAAACACCGATATAACGTTTATCAAAATGAACTGCTGCTAGAAAATTATTAGATTTTGAATGCAGAATATCATCATTAAAAGCCACACCAGGTGTTACCAATTCTGTGACACCACGCTTAACAATTTTTTTAGTTTGTTTTGGGTCTTCTAATTGGTCACAAATAGCAACTCGCTCACCTGCTCTAACAAGTTTAGGCAAATATGTGTTTAGTGAATGATGCGGAAAACCAGCTAATTCGGTTTCACTTTCGCTACCTGCGCCACGTTTGGTTAAAATAATATCTAAAATCTTTGAAGCCTTAACAGCATCACTTCCAAAGGTTTCATAGAAATCCCCAACCCGAAACAACAATAACGCATCAGGGTATTTAACCTTGATAGCATTGTATTGCTTCATTAATGGTGTCTCTTTTTTTACCTTTTTAGCCAATAGATTTGTGTATTTTTGTGATGATAGTAAGATTGCTAATTTAGCTAAATAACCGAGTTATGTAAAGCTAAAAAGCTAGAAGTTATCTACAAAATATTAAGATTTCAACATGCGTAAACTAAAAAATAGCGAATTAGACCGCTTAGAGGTTTCTGAATTTAAAGAGGCTAAAAAGTCTCCTATTATAATTATTTTGGATAACATTAGAAGCCTAAACAATATTGGCTCGGTTTTTAGAACAAGTGATGCGTTTTTAATTGAAAAGATTTACCTCTGTGGCATTACAGCACAACCACCACATAACGATATCCGGAAAACTGCTTTGGGCAGCACGGAAACTGTTGAATGGGAATATGCAGAAAATACGCTTGATATTATTGAGAAATTAAAATCTGAAAATGTACAGGTCTGCGCTATCGAACAAGTAGAAAACGCAACAATGCTAAACGATTTTATACCTCAGCCTAATACCAAATATGCTTTTGTTTTTGGCAACGAAGTAAAAGGTGTAACTCAAGATGCGGTTGACATCAGTAATGTTGTATTAGAAATTCCGCAATATGGAACCAAACATTCATTGAATATTTCAGTAAGCGCAGGTGTTGTGATTTGGGATGTCTTTTCAAAAATTAAAGATCAAATTTAATTCCTTGAATAAAAGAAAATATTTACAGTTTCTGATTGTTGTAATTCTTGGCATAATCATATTATTTGCTACTGGGTCATCTGCCCTTACTTATAATATATTTAGTATTGCTTTTGGAAACATCCTTGTTTGGTTTGGGCTTATAGCTCTTCAGCTATTCGCGTTTATTAGTGTTAATGGGTTTAAAATCAATAAAACATATATAGCTAAGGTCATAAGATTATTAATAACATTATTAATCTTCGTTTCTATTTCTTGGTTTGGTATTGCTTATACAATTTCTGGTAATGTCAACTTTAATTTTAATTCAACTGCTGAAGGGTTTGTGGGAAGTCCTAAGGCATCTATACTCTATTGGAATATCCTTTATACACTAATAAGTGGTCAGTTTGTATTAATGATTACATATAATCTACTTCGTTTTTTTATGAAACTCAAAAAACAATAGCAAATGTCTTCTCGATCCAAATCATCAAAGATTTCTTGGCCCACAAAAGACGTAATGGAGCAAATTTATGATCAGAGCCTTTGGGGCGGAAAAGAGTTTGATTTTTACTCAGGTATTGGTTCCCACGACCCAATGATCGTCAATATTTATGTGAAAACCGTTACTAATTTTTTAAAATCACATGACCATAAAATGACAATTTGCGATATAGGTTGTGGCGATTTTAATATCGGACAACATATTTTTAAATACTCAAAAAAATACTTTGCGATAGATATTGTTGAAGAATTAATCGAAAGAAATAAAATAAAATTCAAGACTAAAAATTTAGAATTTCTTTGCTTAGATATTGCGAATGAAGTTCTGCCAAAAGCCGATGTTATTATTATAAGACAAGTGCTTCAGCATTTATCAAATAATGAAATTCAACAGATTCTTAATAGACTTAAAACCTGTAAATACATAATTCTAACAGAACATCTGCCTGTGGGTGATTTTATACCAAATACTAATAAAATTGCTAGCCAAGGCATAAGATTAAAACAGCAAAGCGGTGTTGATATTTTGAGTGCGCCTTTTAATTTTAAAGTAAAAAAAGAAGACGTACTTAACGAAATCGTTTTAAAAAATGGTCCTGGAAAAATTAAAACCTCCTTGTTTACTTTATAGGAATCCAGATTTCTTCCTCATTAATCGGTCGCATTGGATTGTAGCTTGGTGGTAATCTCTCAAAATGAGGTCTGTCATCCAATTCAAATTTAGAATTTGACAACCAACTTGAATGAATGTTTTGCCAAAATTTAATAAATTCCGGAATTGAGCCTTTAAAATTAATAACTAAATAACGTCCTGAAGTTATACTCATAGTATCCATTTTTTCAGGAACATCGTCTAGATTAATTACCTCTACACCTATCCATTTCTCAAATGCCTCTTTTGGATTAAAAGTTTTAAAATCGAAATAATTATAGTTTTGCAGTGATAGTATAAAGACATTCTTTCGTGATTTTATCTCATTTAACCTAGGCATAAATTGTCTTGCTAACAGGGGTGTCACTTAGCTAATATTTTGGAAATTAGCTTCAGCGCTTAAACCTACTACCAAAATTTCCTCGCTATCAACTAATCTGTACTTCATCATTAATTTGATCTAAAATCCATAGATAGTCTTTTCGGTTTTTTACAAAATCTCGATCAGAGATATCAATAATTTTTACATTTAATTCTGTTTGGGATTTTAAGAACTCTAGATAACCAGAGTTTAATTGTTCTAAGTACTCATCTTTAATATCGCTTTCGTATTTACGTCCTCGCTTTTTAATATTAGCTTGTAGCCTTTCTGTATTCTGATATAGATATACGTACAAATCCGGTTTGGCAATATCTTTATACACTTGGTAAAAAAGCTTTCGGTATAATCTAAATTCGTCCTCAGGTAAAGTAACCTTTGAGAATATGAGTGATTTATTGACATCATAATCACTCACCATAAAATCTTTAAACAAATCTAATTGTGATAAATCGTCACTAATTTGTTGGTAACGGTCGGCTAAAAAAGACATTTCTAAGGTAAATGCATAACGCTCTGGCTCCTTATAAAATTTTGGTAAAAAGGCATTGTCTGCAAAACGTTCTAAGATTAATTTTGCATTAAAATCATAAGCAATTTTATTAGCTAAACTCGTTTTACCTGCACCGATATTACCTTCTATGGCTATATAATTGCAATCATTAAAGGTGTAAGATTTACGAGGGTTTTTTAGCCTTAAACTAATTGGTTCAATAACAGAATCATCTTTACATTCTTCAAAAAGTGTTTCAATTGATTTCTTTGAAACAGGATGCTCAAAATCTTTAAGAATATCTAATAAAGGTTGTAAAACAAATTTTCGGTTTTGAATTTCAGGATGAGGAATTATTAAGTTTTTGTTTTGAATAATATCAGATTCATAGAAGATAATATCTAAATCTATTTCTCTAGATTCAAAACCATTACTGGTTTTTTTTGAACGACCTATACTTTTTTCAATTTGCTGAAGTATTTTTAGAAGTTTTTTTGGACTAAGATGAGTTTCGACTGTAATACAAGCGTTATAAAAATCATCACCTTCGAAGCCTAGTGCTGGCGTTTTAAAAACTCTAGATAGTTTTTTTACAGAACCAATACTATCAAAAATAGCGTCAACAGTAGATTGTATATAGTGCAATTTATTGCCCCTATTACTGCCAAGCGCTATGTAAACAAGTTTTAATGGTTTCATTGAATAAACAAATTAACTAAAAGAAATATTAATAGATTATCTTTACTTCAACTATTTATTAACCATTTTAATGCAGTTAAAAGACAAACTTCTTGCTCAACGCATATATTTATTTTTGGGTGCACTTTTTATAACATCCTTAGTGGTTTCTAATCTTATTTTTCAAAAATTCTTTTATTGGTATCCAATAGATATTGAGATTTTTGATTCAAAACTGTTTGAAATTTCAGTGGGTATTTTACCATATCCAATTACCTTTCTTATTACCGATTTAATAAGCGAAATCTATGGTAAAAAGCGTGCAAATGATATTGTAATTGCTGGTATTTTTGCATCTCTGTTTTCAGTTGGTATTATTTTGGTTGCCGATTGTGTACCTGCTATTTCTAATTCGCCAGTAGATAATGCAACCTTTAAAAATGTATTTAGTAAAACAATAATTGCTGTTGGTGCGAGCATGTTTGCATACTTATTTGCACAATTTGTAGATATTCGTATTTACCACTTCTGGAAAAACCGTACTAAAGGCAAACACTTATGGTTACGTAATAACTTTTCGACTTGGCTATCTCAATTTGTAGATACGTTTTCTATAATCTCTCTACTTTGTTACTTTGAGGTTTTGCCTTGGTCTAGTTTTAAAGGCTTACTCATTAGCGGTTTTTTGTTTAAAGTTTTGGTCGCAGCTTTTGATACACCATTTTTATATTTGGGTGTTTATATATTCAGAAAACGCTTTAACCTTAAGGTTAATGACGAAATAGATATCCTATAATTATAAAAACAAAGATTAAAATTCTCTTAAACTTAATGGAATTTTATGTGGTATTTAGGGAAGAAATAACTAAAGATTTAACCCAAGTAGATTATTAAGCTAATAAAACTAAAGCACCCTTTAAAAAAGTTATAAATCTATATTTGGCAATATTTTAAAAAGAGTAAAAAACAACCGGATTAGACCAAAAATTGACGTTTTTTACTCTTTTTTTGTTCATTTCAAGATAAAAACTATTTATTTTCTTGTTTTTCTCATTTATTGCATTATGTTATTAGGATACAATTTTAAAAACAACATATGAGGCAATTAAAGATTACCAAGCAGGTTACAAATAGAGAAGACAAATCACTGGATAAATATCTTCAAGATATTAGTAAAATTCCATTGATTACAGCAGAAGAAGAAGTAGAACTTGCACAACTCATTAAAAAGGGTAATCAACAAGCCTTAGATAAATTAACCAAAGCCAACTTAAGGTTTGTGGTTTCAGTTGCAAAACAATATCAAAATCAAGGTCTAAAATTACCTGATTTGATTAATGAAGGTAATGCTGGTTTAGTAAAAGCTGCAAAACGTTTTGATGAAACAAGAGGTTTTAAATTTATTTCTTACGCCGTATGGTGGATACGTCAGGCTATATTACAAGCTTTAGCAGAACAATCTCGTATTGTACGCTTACCACTCAATAAGATTGGAACCATCAATAAGATTAGAAAGGCATATGCCTACTTGGAACAACGACATCAAAGACCTCCAAACGGAGAAGAAATTGCAAGAGAATTAGATGTTAGCGTTCATGAAGTAAAACAGTCTATGAAAAATTCTGGGCGTCACTTATCTATGGATGCACCAATTGGCTCGGAAGAAGATTTTAGCTTGTACGATGTTATGTCTCAAAAAGATTCGCCTAGACCAGATAAAAATTTAATGGCAGAATCTTTAAATATTGAAATTGAGCGTGCTTTAGAAACACTTCCTGAAAAAGAAAGCCAAGTTATTAAATTAAGTTACGGTATTGGAGAAAAACACCCCATGACACTCGAAGAAATTGGACAAATATTTGATTTAACTCGTGAACGTATTAGACAAATACGTGAAAAAGGCATCCGTAGATTAAGAAAATCTAGTAAAAATAGAATTCTAATGACCTATCTAGGATAATACATTATAACTAAAATAAAAAAAATTAAAATTTTAGTACATAATTAATAAGTTGTATTATCTTTGCACACTCTTTAGTAAAATAGACAATACAACATTACAATATGATTAAGATAGAAATCAAAGAAGGCGAAAACATAGAAAGAGCTCTTAAAAGATACAAGCGTAAGCACAGAAATGTTCAGATTATGCAAAACCTAAGAGAATCTCGTTACTTTACAAAACCTTCTGTAAAGAGAAGAAGAGAAATTCAGAAAGCTTCCTATATTCAAGGTTTAAGAGACTCTGAAAATATATAAGTTGTACCCTACAATATGTAAAAGTGACCTAATAGGTCACTTTTTTTTATGTCTAAATGTAAGGTTACTCTTTATAGTACTAAAATGTGTTATGATACTTTTACATCTTTTAAAAGGAATTTTTACTTCGATAATTAGTGTTTTGTCTTTGGGAGCATCAAAAATTTTAGTTATAAAAACTTCTATTAAGCAAAACTTAAGAGATATTATGAAAATTTCTTTTGTAGCAATAATAGCAGAAGTAATTCTCTCATGCTATGCTTTAAATTATAACATATTAGAAAAGATTTTTTCTTTAACAAATAACGACTTAAAGTTTTTATTGCTATTATCCTGTTGAGTTTTGGAAGCTTACTGTTCTTTAAATAAACAAAAACTATATAAGAATAAATAATTCTTTAAATAATCCCATTTATTCTCATTCTGTTTTTTCAGTTTACTCACAACTAAATACAAATCTCAACAACCTTACCTTCATTAGCACGAATATTAAAAACTGTATTATCTTCGAATATAAAATACTGTCCTTTTACACCTACTAATTTACCTGAATAAGTACCATCTTTCTTAATATTCAAACTTTTTGGTTTTTCAGGGTATTGGTTTACTGGAAAATGAAGATGTGTTTCTTCATTATGTTCAATAAAATAATCTTTTGCTTCTTCTGGAATATGTGATTTCAATTTGTCGCGCCATTCGATAAGATTTTCATCTTCAATATCATTCTTTAGCATTTTACGCCAATTGGTTTTATCGGCAACAAAATCCTTAAGAGCAACTTCGGTTATACCTGCTAGATATCGGTTTGGAACCTCAACAATTTCGATAGCCTCATGCGCACCTTGATCTATCCAACGTGTGGGCACTTGAGTTTTTCTAGTCACTCCAACTTTTACATTACTTGAGTTAGCTAAATAAACAATATGTGGCTGTAATTGCACTTTTTTCTCATACTCCAAATCACGATCTTCTTTATCTAAATGAGCAGTACTTAACTCTGGACGCATAATCCAATCGCCAGCGTTAGGCATATCAAAAAAACAGCTTTTACAAAATCCTTGACGATATATTTCTCTATTCAAACCACAACTGAGGCATTGTTCTCCAACGAAAGTCATAGCTATATTTTTACCAATTAATTGATTTACATGAATAAAGTCGTTTTTAAACACCAAATAATACTGAATTGGGTCTTGAAACTCCGTTTGCATTTTAGTAAGTACTCCTTTGTAAACCATAATAAAAATTTACTATTTTTAAAATCTGAACTTTAGAACAAAAAGTTTAGAACAACCAACTAAATAATCAAGTTGCGCTTGGCGCATAAAGATAACCAATCCATGCCAATTCCTATAGTAAATTCTATTGCTTCGTGGTTTTTAAAAAAGCGATTTCATCAAATTGAATTATTTTTAAAATATCCACATGATGTACAAAACGAATTACTTTTTAGCTTACTAAAAACTGCTAAAGACACCGAAGTTGGTAAGAAGTATGACTTTACTTCCATTAAATCATATGAAGATTTTAATAGCAGATTACCTGTTGTCAATTATGAAATTATTCAACCTCAAATCGAACGCTCTCGCCAAGGTGAGCAAAATATATTTTGGCCAAGTCCTATAAAGTGGTTTGCTAAATCTAGTGGTACAACAAATGCAAAAAGTAAATTTATTCCTGTAAGTACAGATTCTTTGGAAGATTGTCATTACGCCGCAAGTAAAGATTTACTTTGTATGTATTTGAACAATAACCCCGAGTCACAATTATTTACCGGAAAAAGCTTAAGACTGGGAGGAAGCAAAGAATTATATAAAGAAAACGGAACTGTTTTCGGTGATTTATCAGCCATATTAATTGATAATATGCCTTTTTGGGCAGAATTCAGTAGTACACCAAGTAGTAAAGTATCGTTGATGAGCGAATGGGAAACCAAAATGCAGGCTATTGTTGACGAAACAATAAATGAAAAGGTTACTAGTCTTGCAGGAGTTCCATCTTGGATGTTGGTTTTATTGAATGATGTTTTAGAAACAACCGGAAAAGATAGTCTTTTTGATATTTGGCCAAATCTTGAAGTTTACTTTCATGGTGGTGTAAGTTTTAATCCTTACATCGAACAATACCGTGCAATTCTTCCTAAAAAATCATTTAAATATTACGAGATTTATAATGCTTCTGAAGGATTTTTTGCTATCCAAGACCAAAACTACTCTGGTGATTTACTATTAATGTTGGATTATGGTATTTTTTACGAGTTTATACCTATGAATACATATGGCACTTCAGAACAAAAAGTAATTCCTCTTAGCGATGTAAAACTAAATACCAATTACGCAGTAATTATAACAACTAATGCTGGACTTTGGCGCTATAAAATTGGAGACACTATTAGATTTGTAAGTTTAAACCCGTATCGCATTAAGGTTTCTGGCCGAACAAAACACCATATTAATGCTTTTGGTGAGGAGTTAATTATCGAAAACGCTGAGGATGCACTAAAAAAAGTATGTAAACGTACTGGAGCAGAAATTGTTGATTATACAGCTGCACCTATTTTTATGCAAGGCAAAGAGAAAGGTGCTCATGAGTGGCTTATTGAGTTTAAAAAACCTCCCGAAAGTATGGGTTACTTTTCAGAATTATTTGATAATGCCCTTAAGTCCCTAAACTCAGATTATGAAGCTAAACGTTACAATAACATCACATTAAATAAACCTAAAATACATCAAGCGCGACCAAACTTGTTTTATGACTGGCTGAAACAGAATAATAAATTAGGTGGGCAACACAAAGTCCCTCGATTATCAAACACAAGAGACTATATTAACGAGTTACTTTCTTTAAATGATTAGACCTTTTATCGTTGATATTAGCTTAGGATTTTCTTATAACGATTAATAAGGTTTCTTATCTAATATGGTTTGTAAAAGTAAATATTGAATGTACATTTAAATAAAAATTAACGAACCGCTTATATTTAAAGTTAATTAATCCAAAAAATAAAAAAACCCATGAAGCTATTCATGGGTTTTACTTTTTATATAATTATACTTTTAGGAAACAGCTTTGAGTTTTTTCAATGTAGTCTTAGATAGTTTATCCTCAGCATATGATTTGGTAACATTCAATTTAGTTTCGTCCGAACTTGGCAAATGAAACATTGCATCTGTTAGGATTTCTTCACAAAGAGAACGCAATCCACGAGCTCCAAGTTTATACTCAATCGCTTTATCGACTATGAATTCTAGAGCGCCATCAGTAATGTTTAATTCAACCTCGTCCATATGAAATAGTTTTTTATATTGTTTTACAATGGCATTTTTTGGCTCAGTCAAAATGGCTCTTAAAGTTTTTGCGTCTAATGGATCCATGTGTGTTAAAACAGGTAAACGACCAATAATTTCAGGTATTAAACCGAAATCCTTTAAGTCTTTTGGAATGATATACTGAAGTACATTGTCGTTATCTACATTATTATCAGAATTTACAGAACTATAACCAATAGCTTGCATGTTTAAACGCTTGGTAATAACACGCTCAATACCATCAAAAGCGCCACCAGCTATAAATAATATATGCTCTGTATTGACCTCAATAAATTTTTGATCTGGATGCTTACGACCCCCTTTTGGCGGCACATTTACAACAGTTCCTTCTAATAACTTTAATAATGCTTGTTGTACACCTTCACCAGAAACATCTCTAGTAATTGATGGATTATCGCTTTTACGTGCAATCTTATCAATTTCATCAATGAAGACGATTCCTTTTTCTGCTTTCTCTAAATTATAGTCAGCAGCTTGTAATAGACGAGTTAAAATACTTTCAACATCTTCACCTACGTAACCTGCCTCAGTTAATACAGTAGCATCAACAATTGCCAGAGGAACATTAAGCATACGGGCAACAGTTTTTGCCATTAAGGTTTTTCCTGTACCGGTTTGCCCAACCATGATAATATTACTCTTCTGGATTTCGATATCATCATCACTTGGTGGTTGTAATAACCGTTTGTAATGATTATAAACCGCCACAGACATGACACGTTTTGTGTATTCTTGCCCAATTATATACTCATCTAAAAAAGCCTTAATTTCTTTCGGTTTTTTAAGCATTAATTCTGCATTAAGCTCAGTGTTTGTGCCTTGCTTAGACTCTTCGATAACTATACCATTTGCTTGGGTAATACAACGATCACATATATGAGCGTCTAATCCTGCAATAAGCAAGTTGGTTTCTGGCTTTTTCCGACCACAAAAACTACATTCTAATTCTTCCTTTGCCATAATATTGTATTCTAAAATTTAGTTTAGAAATGTTTTGTCGTTATACGTACCTCTTACTTTCTTCCTAAAACTTCATCAATCATGCCATATTCTAAAGCTTCAGAAGATGTCATCCAATAATCACGGTCTGAATCTTTTTCAACTTGTTCGTAGGTCTTTCCCGAATGGTTAGAAATGATATCGTACAATTCTTTCTTCACTTTTAAAGTTTCACGAACTGCAATTTCCATATCAGAAACTTGACCCTGAGTACCGCTCATCGGTTGATGAATCATAACTCTTGAATGTTTTAATGCCGAACGCTTGCCATCTTGACCAGCACATAATAATACTGCTGCCATAGACGCTGCTATACCAGTACAAATAGTTGCTACATCTGGCTTTATGAACTGCATGGTATCATAAATACCTAATCCTGCATATACTGAACCTCCAGGAGAATTAATATAAATTTGAACATCCTTAGACGCATCTACACTTTGTAAGAACAATAATTGTGCTTGAATGATATTGGCTACTTGATCATTAACACCAGTACCTAAAAAGATAATGCGATCCATCATTAAACGGGAAAAAACATCAAAAATAGCGATGTTCATTTGACGCTCTTCAATAATATTTGGCGTCAAATTAGTAGGATACATACTCTCTATAATCTTACTGTAATAGTTGCTATTTATACCTTGGTCTTTGGTTGCAAATTTTTCAAATTCTTTTCCGTAATCCATATTTTATATTCTGTTTCTTGTTAAATTATTAAGGCGTAAAACCGAAAGATTTTACGCCTTAAAGATACAATTTATATTGCTAAATTATTAACTGTAAAATTCTTTTACAAAATCATCATAAGTAATCTCTTTAGTTTTAAGATTAGCTTCAGTCTTATATAATTCTAAAAGCTTTTGGCTCATTAACTGTTCATTTAATCGCTTTACTTCATCTTGGTTAGACAAAATACGTGCAGCGATATCTTCTAGCTCTTTTTCTGAAGGATTCATTTGACCAAATTGAGCCATTTGCCCTTTAATCATATTCATAGCAAAAGTTCTTAACTCTTCAAACTGAACCTGCAGATTATGGTCTGTGATTAATTTACCCTCAATTAATTGGTAACGCATGCTTTTTTCAGACTTTTCGTACTCTTCTTTAGCTTGTTCTTCAGTCATATCTTCCTCACCTGCAGTTTGCATCCACTTTTGTAAAAATTCTGCTGGTAAATCAAATTTTGTGCTATCTATAAGGTATTCAGTAACATCATTAAGGAACTTCTGGTCTCCTTGCTGTGTGAATTGCTTTTCTGAATCTTCTTTGATCTTTTCTTTAAGTTCTGTTACAGATTTTACAGTATCTTTTCCAAATAATTTATCGAATAACTCTTGGTCTAAATCTGCTAACTCACGTTCGTTAATTTCTGAAACTTCAAAAGTTAACTCAACATTTAAATCATGAGAATCGTCGTGAGATACTTTTAAGAATGTCATTAAATCATGAGAATCGTTAAATAAGTTTTTGGTCTTAAGTGAAATAATGTCTCCAACTTTAGTTCCAACAAACTTTTTAAGATTTGTTTTTCCTTTTATCTTATCTAACTCAAACGTTGCTAGGTTGTCGATACCGGCTTCTTCATTTGTAAATTTACCTGTAATTTCTGATACCTCAGTAACTTCTGTTTGAGAAACTATTTTGCCGTATTGCTTCTGAAGATGCTTTACTTGATTGTCAATCATCTTTTTGTCTGCAACAATTTTATATTGTGCAATTGCTTTTTTACCTTTTAACTTAATATCAAACTTAGGCGCTAAACCTAGTTCAAATTCAAAAGAAAAATCATCAGAATTCCAATCCAAATCATCTTGCGCCTTTGGTAAAGGGTTACCTAACACATCTAGTTTTTCTTCTACTAAATACTTACCAATAGCATCTTGTAATAATTTGTTTACCTCATCTACCAAAACAGCTTGTCCGTATTGTTTCTTTACCATTCCCATTGGTACGTGACCTTTTCTAAAACCAGGAATGTTAGCAGTTTTACGGTAATCCGATAAGATTTTTTCTACTTTATCACTATAATCTGCTTTAGCGATATCTACTTTTACAACTGCGTTTAACGCATCGATGTCTTTTCTTGTAATATTCATTGTAATACAATATAAAATTGGGCTGCAAAAGTACATATTTTTTTACAACCCAACAATAGTTTAAAGACCTTGATTTTTAGTTTGTTTTCTTCTCCTTGAAGAGCGAATGTAATATCGATTGAAGAATGGATAGCAGGATACTAAAAAGTACTGCAGTCCAGATACCATTTACTGCAAAACCGTCTATTAACTTGTCAGCCAGTAGAATTATTAATGCGTTAATTATAAGTAAAAACAATCCCAATGTTAAAACTGTTATTGGCAGTGTAAGGATTATCAGTATCGGTTTAACCAAAAGGTTTAATATTGAAAGTACGATAGCTACAATTATAGCACCTGTATAACCATCTACAGTTACACCATTAAGAAAATGAGCTAAAACAAAAACAGCAAAAGCGTTTATTAAAAGACGTAAAATTAAATTCATGATTCTTCGTTTAGATAATCTAAAGTTAATCTTTTTTAAAGACTAATATGTCTTGATATTCTTTTTTGCTATTATCTTTATTTTGTCCTTTCCAATAACCATCTTCAATTTTAACAAACTTAAGGTTTGCTTTTTCTAACATTTGTTTAATCTTGGTTTTATAAATAGCAATATTTCCTGATTTTACATTCTCATTCATTAAACGATAATCATCCTTTTTATATGGAAAGCCAAAATCTTTGAGATTAGAAATATAATTCTCATCCGTTTCATTATAAAAGAAAAAAGTAGAAAAGCACTGTCCTCCAGATTTTAAAACACGCTGAATTTCATAAAAATAATGCTGAATTTCTTCTATTTGCATGTGTGAAAATAAGGATACTGAAAACACTTTAGAAAATGATGCATCTTGGTATGGGAATTTAAATTCTGTTGCTTTTAAATCCGAAGTGTTGTATAAATCATTGTAGATTGGAACGTATTTGAAATTAAAGTTTAAAAAATCTTTACCTAAACCATTATTACACCAGTCTACACCTTGCTTTACAACATCAAATCCGTTATAAGAGCCATTGTTATTCAAATACGTCGACAATGCAATTGCCGAACGACCAACACCGCTACCAATATCTAGAACGCTGTCATCTGGTTGTAAATCCACATAAGTTTTTAGATGCTCTAAATGAAGCATACCTTGTTTAATGTATTCACTAGCACTCGCTGGAGAACCTGTATAAATCTGACCTCTAGACGGCACGTATTTATGAGTTTTACCTAGTAGCTTATCTTTTAAATCGACCGGCAGATAATATAATCTTCGAATTTGAAATCGTTGATTTGAAGATAAACGATACCAAAAATCTCTTAAAAGCTGAGTTTTTTTCATAATTTATATATTTATAAATTGAACTACGGCATTAAAAAAATCTTTTGGGTTTTCTGCATGTAGCCAATGTCCTGCATTGGATATTGTTAGAATTTCTGCGTCTGTAAAGTGTCGATGAATAATACTTTCGTCTGTTGGACCTATATATTCAGATTTATTGCCACGTAAAAATAGTGTAGGTTTAAAAAAAGTTGCATGGGATGATAAAGCTTCACCAACTTCAGATACGTTTTCTTTGAGAATAGGCAAATTAATTCGTAAGCCTAATTTACCTTTTTCTACCCAATATAAATTTTTAAGTAAGAATAATCTTGTACCAACTTCTGTTACGTAATTAGCAAGTGCTCTATCCGCTTCGCCTCTAGTTCTGATTTCAGAGAAGTCCAAACTTGTTAGACCTTCCAAAATAGCATCGTGATGCACTGGATAATATCGTGGAGATATATCAGCAACTAGTAATCGATTAACATAATCGGGATATTGGGTTGCAAAGTTCATCGCTGTTTTTCCACCCATAGAATGACCGAGTAGAATAATATCTTCTAGTTTATGAAACTCGCAATAAGCTTTTAAATCCTGAGCTAAAATATCATAATTAAAATCTTTAGCGTGAAAGCTACGTCCGTGATTGCGTTGATCAACCAAATGCATTTCAAAACCTTGCTTTGAAAATTGACACCCTAATGTTTTCCAATTATCGCCCATGCCCAAAAAGCCATGAAGAATAATAAAAGGCTTACCTTCTCCGAATTTGTTACCGTGTAAAATCATGATAATCGATGTAAATACATTTGGATTACATTTTCAATACCAAGGTAAAGACTCTCGGAAATTAAAGCATGACCGATAGAAACCTCTAGTAGAGTTTCAATATTTTCTTTAAAAAATTTAATATTATCTAAAGACAAATCATGACCGGCATTAACACCAAGTCCTAATTGATTTGCCAAAGTAGCACAATCAGAATATGGTTTTATAGCATTTTTATTTCCTAATCCGTATTGATGCGCAAACGCTTCTGTGTACAACTCTATTCTATCTGTTCCTGTGGCTTTTGCACCTTCAATCTGTTGCAAATCTGGATCAATAAAAATTGAAGTTCTTATGTTATTTCTCTTAAATTCTGAAATGACTTCAATTAAAAAATCTTTATTTTTAATTGTGTCCCAACCTGCATTAGATGTAATTACATTAACACTATCTGGTACTAACGTTACCTGTGTAGGTTTTGTCTCTAATACTAAATCTATAAATTTAGGGATTGGGTTGCCTTCAATATTATACTCTGTGTGGACAACTGATTTTAAATCACGAGCATCTTGATAACGAATATGACGTTCATCTGGACGAGGATGAATCGTTACACCTTGGGCTCCAAATCGCTGTACATCTTTTGCAAACTGAACCACACTAGGCAAATCACCACCTCTACTATTTCTTAGCGTTGCAATTTTATTAATATTAACACTTAGCTTTGTCATTTCTATCTGATTTTAAAGACAAAAATACAAAGTAGAACACGCTTTTTATGGTTATTTTTAATTAATTTGCAGAACCTTAGAGAAACGATTTATGCAGTTACAGAATTATATAATTAACGATATAAAACCACTAAACATCAATGATACCATTGGTGACCTACAGCAGCTTTTCAATCAATTGACATATTCTCATATTCCTATTGAAAAAGAAGGTATTTATATTGGTTGTATTCCTGAAACTGATGCGCATTGTTTTGAAGCCAAAAAAATAATTTCGGATTGCAGTTACACTGCTGAAGGTTTTTTTGTTCGTAATTCTACAAATTGGTTAGATGTATTAGAAGCCTTTGCTCAAAACAACAGTAATATTATGCCCGTTTTAAGTCCTGAAAATAAATACTTAGGATATTACGAGCTTAATGATATTATTCATCTATTCAATGAAACGCCTTTCTTCTCTGAACCTGGTGGAATTTTAATTGTTGAAAAAGGCATCCAAGACTATTCTTTTAGTGAGATTAGTCAAATCGTAGAGTCTAATGATGCTAAGTTATTAGGTGCATTTATTTCTAAAATTGAAAATGATGTAACTCAAATCACTCTAAAAATTGGCAACACTAGTCTTAATGATGTAACGCAGACCTTTAGACGATACAGTTATAATATTATTGCTGGTCATGAAGATGACACGTACATAAAAAGCTTAAAAGACCGGTCAAAATATTTGGACAAGTATTTAAATATTTAAGATATGAAAATCGCTGTTTACGGTCAAAACTATCAAAATGAGAGCAATCTAAAAGCCTTTGAAATTCTTGTTAACTGCTTAACAAATTATAAAACTCAAGTTTTTGTAGAATCTAAATTTCTTGAAATCCAGAAAGAAACATATCATAACGATTGGTCTTTTGGCATATTTAAAGAACTTGATAATTCTTATGACTTATTTATTAGCATAGGAGGCGATGGCACCATTTTAAGAGCAATCACTTATGTTAGAGATTTAGATATTCCTATTGTTGGCATCAATACAGGTAGATTAGGATTTTTGGCAACCGTACAAACCAATGAAATTAAAGATGCTCTTTCTGACATTTTTAATAATAAATATAAAATTTCTAACAGAACCTTGGTTTCTGTTAATGTCTCTCCAAAAAACAAGCTAGTTACAGAAACCAATTTTGCACTCAACGAGGTCACCATTAGTCGTAAGAATACAACGTCGATGATTACAGTTGAAACACATCTTGATGACGAATATCTTACCTCTTATTGGGCAGATGGTCTTATACTGTCTACACCTACTGGATCAACAGGTTATTCATTGAGCTGTGGTGGACCTGTTATTTCACCTAATGCAGGGAGTTTTGTATTGACGCCCATTGCACCACACAATCTTAATGCAAGACCATTAGTGATCCCTGATAATACAGATGTAAAACTAAAAGTAGAAGGAAGAGAAGATCAGTTTTTACTATCCTTAGATTCTAGAATTATTACACTTCCAAATTCGACAACTGTAACCATTAAAAAAGCAGATTTTAAAATAAAGATGGTTGAACTTTTGAATGAAAGTTTTATAGACACACTTCGCAAAAAAATGCTTTGGGGAGAAGATAGACGAAACTAGACAATAAATGCTCGTAAATACTGTTTTCTGTAAGACAATTTGTATCAAATTATTATAGAGTAATCTTAATTGTTATATTTGCAAACTTTTAAAAATTTATGAGGTATCTACTAGTATTTTTATTGTGTCTCGTTGGAAGCCAAACTACTAAAGCTCAAATTTATGAATTTGGATTATTTGCTGGTGGAAGTAATTTTATTGGAGATGTTGGTGCTACAAATTATATTTCCCCTAACCAAATTGCTTTTGGTGGTGTTGTTAAATGGAATAGAAGCCCACGACACGCGTTTAGAGCTTCATTTATTTTTACAAATCTAGAAGTAGATGACACAAAATCTGATGATCCTAGACGCATACAAAGAGGTTATGGATTTAGAAGTGGTATTTTTGAAGCTTCGTTAGGTATGGAATTTACTTTTTTTGATTTCAATCTTCATGATTTAACTCCAAAAGGCACCCCTTATTTGTATACAGGAGTTTCTGTCGCTAACCACGAAAATTTCTTTTTTGATAATAGTGGTCGTTTAACCACAGAGAATACCAATAGTTGGGCTTACGGCATACCCATGGTCCTTGGGTACAAACAATCTATCAGTCCTAATTTTATTTTAGCTGCCGAAATCGGTGCGAGATATACTTTTTCTGACGAGTTAGACGGCAGTGTACCTGACGCAGATTTTAGAGAACAGTTTGCCTTTGGAAACATCAACAGTAAAGATTGGTATGTATTTACAGGAATAACCTTAACTTACACCTTCGGAAAAAAACCCTGTTATTGCGACTTTTAGCATGAATTTAAAAGACCAAATAGACAACTCAAGGCTACCAAACCATATTGCAATTATTATGGATGGCAATGGTCGTTGGGCTAAACAAAAAGGTCTAATTAGGATTTTAGGACATGAAAGTGGAACCAAAGCTGTAAGAGAAACTGTTGAAGCATGTGCTGAATTCGGAATAAAACACTTGACACTTTACGCTTTTTCTACAGAAAATTGGAACAGACCAAAACTAGAAGTTCAAACTTTAATGAAACTTTTAGTGAAGTCTTTAAAAAAAGAAATCAAAACACTTCAAGAAAACAAAATTAAGTTAACAGCAATAGGCTGTCTAAAAGACTTACCAGAAAAAGCTTATAAGGAGTTAGAATTTGTTATAGAAAAAACAAAAAATAATACACATATGACATTAAATTTAGCTTTAAGCTACGGTTCTCGTGAAGAACTTGTTAATGTTGTTAAGGAATTATCAGTTAAAGTTAAAAATAATATAATTTCCGCTGAAAGTATTGATGAATCGATTATAAATAAGCATCTTTACACACAAAATTTACCAGACGTAGATTTGCTAATTCGTACGAGTGGAGAACAACGAATTAGCAATTTTTTATTATGGCAAATAGCATATGCAGAGTTATATTTTACCGACATCTATTGGCCAGATTTTAAGAAAGAAAATCTTGTTGAAGCCATTGTAGATTATCAAAATAGAGAACGACGATTTGGAAAAACAAGCGAACAGCTTATTTAAAAGCATAAACTTAAAAGCATTGAAGAAATTTTACGCTTTAGCATTACTAATTACAATAGGTTTCCCTCTAAATTCTTTTGCTCAGAGTGGTGATAAATATATCATAAATGACATTATAGTAACTGGTAATACTTCATTTAATGCCAGTACAATAATTACCTACTCTCGATTAAAGAAAGATCAAGAAGTTACTGTAGGTGGTGATAAGATTGGTGAAGCAGTAAAAAAATTATGGACATCTAATTTATTTAGCTCCATAGACATCTATTTTATTAACATCACAGATGACAATAAAGTCGATATTGAGATTAATCTTTCAGATTTACCCGAACTAAATGAAGTTCGTATTGATGGGGTAAAAAAAGGAAAGAAAGATGAAATTATTGATGAAAACAACCTCAAACCAAGGGTTAAGGTCACTGAAAACTTAGTCACAACAACAAAAAACTACCTTACGAATAAATACAAGAAAAAAGGTTTTCTAAATACTAAAGTTAATGTTATAACCTCTGAAGTAAAAAATGATTCCATTGAAAAAAAGAGAGTTAATATATTAGTGAGTATAGACAAAGGAAACAAGGTTAAAATCAAGTCTATAAAATTTAATGGTAACGATAAACTATCTGACAAGAAGCTTAGAAAAGCCATGAAAAATACCAAACAAAAAAGTATTAGCCCTTTACGTTTGCTAAAAAGATCTAAATATGTTGAGGAAGACTACAAAGAAGATTTGTTAAGCATAATCGATAAATACAAGGAAAATGGTTTCAGAGATGCACGTGTTATAAAAGATTCTTTAATCTACGTTGACGACAAAACTATAAGCTTGCTTGTAGATGTTGAAGAAGGTGAAGAATATACGTTTGGAAAAATTGATTTTGTTGGCAATACAGTCTATAATGATGAGTTTCTCTCTCAAATTCTTCGCATAGAAGAAGGTGATACTTATAATGGCGTAGAACTAAAAAAGAGGATTGCTAACGAAGAGAAGCCTGATGGTATAGACATAACAAATGTTTATCAAAATACCGGATACATGTTTTCTAGCATTAATCCTGTTGAGGTCAGTGCAGATGGAAACGTTATTGATTTAGAAATAAGAATTACAGAAGGTAAACCTGCTTATTTTAATAGCGTATCAGTAAAAGGTAATGATGTTACTAACGACCACGTCATATATAGAGAAATTCGTACTCGTCCAGGTGAATTATATAGTCGTGCAAATATTATTAGAACAATAAGAGAATTAGGACAATTAGGTTTCTTTAATGCCCAGGCTATTGTTCCAGATATAAAAAATCCAAATCCTGTTGATGGAACTCTAGATATTGAATACACAGTTGAAGAGCAAGGCTCTAGCCAAATTGAGCTTCAAGGTGGTTACGGCGGCGGCGGATTTATTGGTACACTTGGCCTTTCATTTAACAACTTTTCATTAAGAAATATATTTAAAGGCGAAGCTTACACACCTGTACCTCGTGGAGATGGACAAAGCATGGCATTAAGACTTCAAGCTAGTCAATTCTTTCAAACTTACAGTTTATCATTTAGCGAACCATGGTTAGGCGGGAAAAAACCTTTTCAATTATCGACTTCGCTATCTCATTCAAGACAATTTTTATTTGACCCTGTGTCAAGACGAGCAGATAAAACTAGACGTTTTAACATTACAGGTCTAACATTTGGTATATCAACTAGATTAAAAGAACCGGACGATTACTTTTTGTTCTCGCAAGCTATAAGTTACCAGCATTACGATTTACAAAACTACAATACGGGATTATTTACTTTTGGTGATGGATCTTCAAATAACTTATCGTATACGATTGGTCTAACAAGAAACAACACCTATAATGACCCGATATACCCAACTGGTGGTTCTAATTTTTCTGCATCTGCAAAACTTACGTTCCCATATTCCTTAGTTAATGGTGTAGATTATGCTGCACTTAAACAGGAAAGAGATAGTCTTGACCCTGTTGCAGATATTGAGAGGATTGGTGAGATTGACCAAGAACGTTTTAAATGGTTAGAATTCTATAAAGTAAAGTTTAAAGCAGATTGGTATGCCGAAGTTGCTAAAAAACTAGTTTTAAGACCTAGTGTTGAGTTTGGTTTCTTGGGGGCATACAATAATGACAGAGGTGTTATTCCTTTTGAGCGTTTCTTCCTTGGAGGAGACGGTCTTGGGAATTTTGCCTTAGATGGACGTGAGGTTATCCAGTTAAGAGGTTATCCAAACCAATCATTATCAAGTCAAGATGGTGGATCTATTTATAACAAATTCTCTTTAGAACTTAGGTATCCTATAACGCTTGGTCAAGGTGCAAAAATTTATGCATTAACTTTTATGGAAGCTGGTTCGTCAGTAAACAGTTTTAGAGATTTTGATCCATTCAATCTACAAAGATCAGCTGGTTTAGGTATAAGAATATTTATGCCTGCCTTTGGTTTATTAGGTATAGATTTTGGTAAACCGTTTGATCCCTTACCAGGTCAAAATCAAATTGGTGGTTGGGAAACTCATTTTATCATAGGACAACAATTTTAAGTTTGGCACGGTATTTTCAATAGGTTAAATAACATTTCATACTAGTGTTAAAATTTTTAAGAATATATTTCGTTTATTTGAATAACAACAATAGTTCACAAATTATTTTAGGTAAATAATATCGAAATCAAAAAAAATAAAACATATAACTATGAAATTTAAAGTTCTTTACATATTGGCAATAGTTGGTTTAATGAGCTTTACCAGTAATGCACAACGTGTTAATGGGGCCAGAATTGGATATATAGACACAGAATATATTCTTCAAAATGTACCAGATTATCAAGAAGCAACATCTCAGTTAGAAACAAAACTAACAAAATGGAAGTCTGAAATTGAAAATAAATTAGCAGATATAGAAACAAAAAAGAAAGCTTTAGAAAACGAAAAAGTACTTTTAACAAAAGAACTTTATGAAGAGCGTTTAGAAGATATTTCTTTTGAAGAGTCTGAAGTTTTAGATTATCAACAAAAACGTTTTGGTCCTGACGGAGACATGGTTTTACAAAGAACGCAATTGATTCAGCCAGTTCAAGATCAAATTTTTGCAGCTGTGAAAGAGATAGCAGAAAATAAAAAATATGATTTTGTATTTGACAAAAACGCAGATTTTTTAATGTTATATTCAGCAGAGCGTTTTGATATCAGTGAACAAGTTTTAAGAATAATAACAAGAGCATCTACTAGAGAGCAAGCAAAAACAAAAAGAGAGCGTAAAGAGTTAGAAAAAGAAGAAGCTGTACCAGAAGTAAACAATACCAAAGATGAACGAGCAAAAGCTTTAGAAGATCGTAAAGCACAAAGAACAGCAGACCTTGAACAAAAACGTATAGATAGAGAAAAAGCTTTAGAAGAACGAAGAGCCAAACAAAAAGCCGACAGAGAAGCTAAGAAAAAAGCTGCTGCTGATCGTAGACAAAAAGTTTTAGATGCTAGAAACAACACTAATAAGTCTTCTGACTCTACAGCGTCAAAGATGGATTCTAAAACGACTAAAAAGGCTAATACGGCAGTGAAATCAGACACTACTAAAGTAAAAACAAGACAACAACTTTTAGAAGAAAAACGAAAAAAAGCTTTGGAGCAAAGAGAAGCAAGAAAGAAAGCCTTAGAAGACAGAAAGAAGAAAATATTAGAACAACGAAAAAAAGCCAGAGAAGAAAGACTAGAACAATTAAGAAAGAGTGATTCTATTCGAAAAGCAAAAGCGAATAATAATGACAATTAAACTTTTATAAATCAAAAACACGTAAACACTAAATTAAAATGAAACGATTAAAAACACTACTATTAGCAATAACTCTATTTGTTGGTGGTTTTACAATTGCGAATGCACAATCAAAAGTAGCTCACGTAAACACACAAGAGATTACTAGTGTATATCCTGCATTTATTCAAGCGCAAAAGGATGCTCAAACAGCTGGACAAACAGCCGGAAAAGCAACCGCAGACGCTGGTAAACCTCAGTATGATGATATGGTTAAGCTTTATGAGGAAACAGCTAAAAAATATCAGAATGAAGCTGGTACACAAACTGATGCTGTTAACCAATCTCGCGGAAAAGAACTACAGCAAATGCAAGCAGCTATATACGATCAAGAGCAGCTTTTACAACAAAACATCCAAACTAGTGTACAAAAAGCACAATACGAAGCGATGTTACCTGTCAGAAATAAAATGATGGAAGCAATTAACAAAGTGGCTAACACACTTGGATATGACTATGTATTAGACGTTGCAAGCCTAGTTGTAGCAAATGGACCAGATATTACTGCTGAAGTAAAAAAAGAATTAGGTATATAATCGAACTCTTTTAATAATATATAAGTAAAAAGCCGCTTTTTAAAAAGCGGCTTTTTATTTTTGTAACTATGAAGAAACAACCTATTGGCATATTTGATTCTGGGATTGGTGGCACTTCAATTTTTAAAGAGGTACATACACTTTTGCCAAATGAAAACATTATCTATTTAGCCGATAGCAAAAATGCACCTTATGGTAACAAATCTGAAGAAGAAATTCTTAAACTAAGTATTAAGAATACAGAATTGCTTATAAATAAAGGTTGTAAACTTATTATAGTGGCATGTAACACTGCTACTACTAATGCTATTAATTTTCTAAGAGAAAACTATAATATCCCATTTATCGGAATCGAGCCTGCTATAAAACCAGCATCCTTAAATAGTAAATCCAAGTCTATAGGAATATTAGCTACAAAAGGTACTTTGAGTAGTTCTTTATTTCATAAAACCTCAGGGATTTACACCAAAGAAATTAATGTTATTGAACGTATTGGTGAAGGTTTAGTCCCACTAATTGAAGCAGGTAAAATAGACTCTGACGAAATCAGGGATTTACTAAAAACATTCATTAAACCAATGCTAAAAGCAGATATTGACCATTTAGTTTTAGGCTGCACGCATTATCCATATTTGATTCCTGAGTTAAGAAAACTTTTACCTATATATATAAAAATCATTGATTCTGGTTTGGCAGTTGCAAAACAAACAAAAGCTGTTCTTGAAGATAATAATCTTCAAAGTGATATTAACTCATCACCAAACATTCAGTTTTACACTAATGGAAATATCAAAATTTTGAATGCTATTTTAGATTATGGATTTTCTACTAAACACCTAGACTTTTGATAAACTCAAAGATTTTATTACAATCATATAAAAAGATTTAAAAGCTATTCTTTGAACCAACTTGAGTATTTTACATAATTATCAGCAATTCGGTTAATTTCACCTGAAACTAATTCTGGACTAATATCTTTGATTTTTTTTGCTGGTGTACCTGCATATATACTTCCAGACTCAACCAATGTGTTTTTGGTCACAACAGCACCAGCTGCTATAATACTATTACTCTTAATAACGCAATCATCCATAACAATACTACCCATACCAATTAGTACATTGTCTTTTATAGTACAACCATGCACAATCGCGTTGTGTCCTATAGAAACGTTATTACCAATAGTTGTTGGAGATTTTTGATAAGTAGCGTGTATAACTGCTCCATCTTGTACATTAACTTTGTTTCCTAATTTTATAAAATGTACATCGCCACGCAAAACAGCATTAAACCAAATACTGCATTGTTTTCCAATTGAGACTTCACCTACTATTGTTGCGTTTTCTGCAACAAAACAGTCTTCTGATATTTGCGGATGTTTCCCGTTTATGGGTTTTATTACTGGCATATAAATATTTTTTTATTTAAAATAAGATAATAGTGTTCAATCATTTAAATGAAGGCCTTACTCATTTAAATGCCATATTCAGGCATTTTGATTTTATTATAAAGAAATAAAATTCTTGTATAAAAAAGCCTCAACATTAGTTGAGGCCTTTTATTAGTTAATTGCTGGGCAATTACATTCGTATTTTTCTCGTCTACAATTAAAATTATAACCTAGTGTTATCTGATGGAAACCACCTGTGTTGAAGTTTATTGTATTTGCTTGGTAAGAATAGGTGTATGCAAACATAAATTGGTTATAATCTACGCCGATAAATGGTGTAATATATTGTAATTTTTGACTACTTACTGAATTTCCATCTAAGAACTGAGCACCGTCTAAACTACGTCTATACGATAAACCACCCCAGACTTTACCAAAATCTACTTCTTTATAAACTTTCATATTTACATCAATCGAAGACTCTTCTGTTGCATCTCTATACATATACATCAAAGAAGGCTCGTAACTCCATTCACTTCCGTATTTCTGAAATACATTACCTGCTGATAACAAGTATGTTCTTAAATTATTAAAAGCAAAGCCTTGCTCATTAAAGTTAATTCCGTCGTTATTTAATATGTTTTTTGCTGTAACGTGTGCGTAAAAGTCTAAGAAGTGGTAAGACATACCTACATCGATATTAAAATTAGTCGCACTTTGCTCAATACCAGATATTAATTGATCAAAATCTCCTGGTGCCAAAAAGCTAGTTTCATCTAATTTGTACTGAATAAAACCTGCGCTTAATCCAAAAGAAATCATATTTAAATCTACTTCATTACGAGATAATAATAAGTGATGCGCATAAGTTATATAAGCTCCTGTATTAGAATGAAATCCGTTTTCGTCATTATATACAATAGCTCCAATTGCAGAAGGCCCATCTCCTATTCTACTATGAGCACTTAATGTTTGAAGACTTGGTGCATCATCTACTCCAAACCATTGCTGTCTTGCTGTGAGTCTTACTTTAGCACAATTAGCCACACCAGCCATTGATGGATGTATTAAATAATAATTATCTGTTAGGTAATCTGAATATACTGGCATACCTTCTTGAGAAAATCCTAAAAAAGACATCATACCGATTAAAGCAACTATACAAATTTTTTGTGATCTCATAAGTTTATCGTTTCAATGTAAAATGGGCTGTTTGTTGTTTTGTTTCACCTGTCAAAGGCTCAACATACTCAACCGTAAACCAATAATCATCTGTTGGCATCAAATTTCCTTGATAGGTGCCATCCCATCCAGGACTTGTCGGACTTAACTGTTTCATTAGTTTTCCGTATCGGTCAAATATATAAATTTTTGCGCTAGGTTGTGTTCCTATTCCTACGATGTTCCAAGTATCATGATTACCATCGCCATTTGGAGTAAAATATAACGGGTAATCTATAACTAAAATTGTGTCAGAACCTATACCACAACCATTGATATCTCTAGCATATATTGTATGAACTCCTGGTCTAACATTTTCAAAACTCCCGTTATCTTGCCAAGATCCTAAATCTAAACTATATTCAAAATCACCTAAATTAGATGTTGCGGCTTCAATTGTATGATTACCAGAAAATGCTTGTGAAGTAACTTCAGCGATAACAATTGGAACTTCGCTTTCTAAAACAATAGCCTCATCCATACTAGTACAACGCGTTAAAGTAGATGTTGTTATATCTGTAACAATAACACTGTATGTTCCTCCTTGAGCTGGTATTAAGCTTGAATTTGTTTCTGTTGGCAATATTACACCGTCCAAACTCCACTCAAAACTATAATCAGATGATGACAATTGCGTATCTAAAACAGGTGGTACAGGTACTACTTCTGACCCATTAGTTGTTGTACATAAAATGTATAACTGATCTAAATCAAACTCCGGCACTGGATTAACTATTAAAGGGACTGGTTGTACTTCGAAACAGATATCTGGTGACAGATTATTACTTACTCTAACATATATCGTCTGAGGATTACTAAGATTTTCATATAGGAACGGTAATGGCTCAACGTTATTTAAAGCATCATCCTCTGTAAAGTGATATGTTATTGTATAAGCTGCTTGGTCTTGACCATCTAAAATATCATCTTGGAGAAGATTTAAGTCAAACTGAGCAATACCATCATTTTCTATATTATCATCACACAATTCAAAATCTAAAGGCTCGTCATTAGGATTAGCTTGAGCACCTTCTAAAACTTCTACAAAAAAGGAACCTGTACCATTAGAACATGTTGTTACATTATTTGTAATTGCATAGAAAATTTCTTGAGGGTTTACTGTATTCGTAAATATATCTGGCTGTGGATTGGTTAAATCATCGGCATCTTGCTGAGTAGTATGAAATGTGACTATAAATTGTGTCGGATCTTGACCGTTTAAGATTTCATCACGCTTTATCCCAATATCAAAGTCGAATACATTATCTGTGTTATTCTCACATTCCTCTATAGTAGAAACTGGAACGATCTCTGGCAGAGGATTAACAACGATATCGAAATCTACAACAGCAAAACAATTGGTTAAATCATCCTGTACTCTCACGTAAATAGTTTCAATTGGATTGGTATTGTTATATGCTGATGGTATTGGAATTTTATTAGCTAGGATATTATTAAGCGCATCATCTAAATCTAAAAAGTAAGATGCAGAAAGGTTAGGTATTCCGTCAAAAATAAAGGTCTCGTTTTGGGTTAAATTAAATTCTTCAGACAAGTCACCAATTGTTACATCATCACAAACTATAATATCCACTGAATCTGTATCCGTTCTTGGTGTTGGATTAATTGTAACTAACTCAAACTCTCCAATTCCCTGACATGAATTATTGGTATTATTATCTACTCTAAACGTAATTGTCTGATTAAAAGGAGAATTAGTATTGATGTGATTAGCAATATCTGGTATAGCATTAGTTTCCGCTAATGCATCTGATGCTGTTTCGTAATAGGTGACTGTAATATTTTGACCTACAGGAAAGACTGACACAATCTGAGCAGTAGCATCACTAAAATCAAATATTGAAATACCATCCGTAATATTTTCATCTACACTTGTATCGTCACACTCTTCAAAAGGCGGAATCATAAACCCTACAGGTATCTGAGTAGTAGCCACATACAATTCTAGTTGTGTTACCCTAAAACACATATTCGCATTTTCGACTCTTACAAATAAAACATCTGGTGCAGCCGAAGCATCTGTATTTGGGTATGCCAACTCATTTGTAATTGCATTTGTGCCACTTTCTGCGTCTGCTAATGAGAGATAATAAGTAAATGTTTCCAAGGCCGCATTCACAGATATTAAATCATTAGCTTCAGTAAGATTAAAATTTGATATCCCATCTGTGTCAACGTCACACTGTCTTAAATCCACTACAGCTGAAATTATTGGTAGCGCATTAACTTCTAAATTCACAGGTACAGTTGCATAACATGTTGTATTATTATCATTTGAAACCCTAGCTATTATTTGGTCATTATTAGCGACTGTATTGACATATAAGCTTGAAAGAGGGTTAGTTCCAGCATCGGCATTAACTTGATCAAAGAAATAGGTTACAGAAAATTGTAATGGGTCTTGACCATCTAAAATTTCCGTATCAATTGATGGTAAATTAAACTCCACAAAGCCATTAGTATCATCTCCATCTGCCGCATCATCACATAACTGATAAGTGAAAGTTGTAGCTGTAGGCTGATTAAATACTTCTATTATAAAATTTGTAGTATCAAAACAATTAGCATTATCAACATTTTGTATTCTTGCTACAATAGCTTCTTGTTGAAAAGCCGTTTGATTTGTATAAGGAGAAGGCAATGCATTAGTCCCAGCGTCTGCATTGGCTTGAGAATCATAAAAAGTCACATCGTATTGAGTACTAGATTGCGTTCCAAAAACAAACGATTCTAAAGCTATTAAATCAAAATCCCAAAACCCATCATTATCATCGTCACAGACTAATTGAGGTGGAACTACATTTGCTATTGCAATCTCATCAACTTGAAGTCTAATTGTTGACGTCTCATAGCAGTCTACATTACTATTATTCTGTACTCTTGCAAAAATGTCTTGCGTATTTGCTGTGGTGTTAGTATAAAGATTTGGTAATTGGTTTAGTCCCATATCGGCATCTGTAGAGCTAATATGATAACTTACGGTAAACTGTGTTGGAGATTGAGTTCCTAAAACTTCTACATCTATTGTAGGTAAATCAAATTCAACAATACCATTAGCAGCATCACCATCAGATGCATCATCACAAATTTGATATACAAAGTCTTCCGCAGTAACAGCAGTAAATACATTTAAGATAAAACTATCCGTAACTACACAGTTACCTGTGGCAATATCGTCTATCCTGATATAAATTATTTCTCCATCTGATGCACTGTAATTATTTAAATCAGCAATTATGGGATTATCTCCTGTATCTGCATCAGCCTGTGTGTTATGATAAGAGATAGCAAACTCAGTGTTATCTTGAGCACCAAAAACAATCGGTGTATTTTCTTCTAAGTTAAATACAGACATACCTGTTGGGCTACAACTTGCTATATCTATAGCAGGATTAACTAATTGCGGGCTGTTTCTAAATTCTACTAAAATCTCATCACTTGTATCACATCCCGGAGCAAACTCAACATTTACACTATAAGTACCTGCCGTATCGATGGTCAATGTTGAACCAGAACCAGCTCCTGGTATTGGAGTTCCATCAAGAAACCATTTATGTATTGCATTTGGGGCTTGCGTATCTAAAATAACTTCTTCGCCACCACAACTAGCCGTACCAGCCTCTAATGTCAGATCATCTCCTAAATCTCCGCCTAAATTAAAACTTCCTGCTTCAATAAAAATTGAAGTATCGTATTGGTCGTCTCCTTGATCAGCTACGACTAACTTAATCTCGTATGTTGTGTTAGGGGTAACTGGAGCTGAAGCAGTTAATACTTCAGTTCTTCCATCAAAATTAGTTTCTCCAATATTATAACCAGCAAAAAAAGTTGTATTGGCGGGACAATCACCTGAATTATTTATGTTTGTAACATTTACAGTAGTACCGTTAGGTAAAACTGCTAAATTAGTGTATGCAGTAGTCCCTACCTCTCTTAATAAAAATGCAAAACCATCAGCAAATTGACATTCTGTAACACCATCGTATTCTTCAGATGCCATTAGATATCTAAAGCTTATATTATCAGTTGTTGGTGTAAAATTAAATTTTATAAAAGTAGCGTCTTGCGTATTTGTTATTCCCAGAGCAGTCTCTAAATCAACGTCATTAGTTGCAGGCCCTGTAGTATTACCCGTTTCACCAGCAGTATTAGTGATGACATTTCCTCCAGTAGCTACAAAACCTGAGCCAATAACAATGCCACTTTCAAATGGGAAATTTGTTCCACCTTTTGTAAAATACCCATAACTCTTTGTTGCTAATTCCGCTGGACCGAGTGGCCCTCCAAAATGAACTTGGGATTCAAAATTATCAACTGCAGAACAACCGCCAGTGACTAATACATTCTCTATTAATTCGCTCGGAGATAAAAAGGATTCTGAAAAAGCTCCATTATTTATGGTCACAAAAGGTGGTGCTACTACAATAGTTATTGTTTGTGTATCAAAACAACCTAAAGGATTATCATCAGTAGCCGTAAAAGTTACATTAAAGGTTCCTGATGTATTAAATTGATGTGATGTGTTTAAGGTTGTTGCAGTGCCACCAGTCGCAAAATTCCATAGATAAGAAGCATTTGCATTTGTATCAGAGAATACCGCACTACCATTAAAATTAACCGTTTCACCTGGCAAAATCTCGATTTGGTTAGATACCATATTTACTGCAGGTGTCGTACTATCGATTGAAGTTGTAATCGTTTGGCATGATGTAGCGCACAAAATATTTGCTTGCCAACCTAAAGTATTTCCAAAACCATTTGAAGAAAACGCTACCGTCAAGCAACCCGATGGATGCGTAGATACAACTCGACCAGGACTAACTGACCCAGAAAAATTACCTATAACTGTAGATGCAGTACTGTCACCATCATAAATAGTTAAAATATCATCACCAGCTTGTGTACTAAATCTAGTAAAGTCTAAGATTAGGATTTCACCAGCATTGATAGGACATAAAGTAATCTGAAAATTTTCATTAGAACTATAATTCCCCATCTCTCCACCAGAGTCAAAAAAGAGGTCTGGTGCACAGCGAGAAAATGTACCGTTTTGCATAGTTATATCTTGAGCAAAAGATACTGATGAGAGCAATAAAACAATTGTAAAGACTAGAGACTTAATAATACAATCTGGGTAAAATTTATTCATTTTACTTGTCCCTATTTTAAACGGGAGCGAAATTTAAGGATTTTATACGACTTGTAAAGTTAAAATACTGAGTAAACTTTAGTTAAAGAAATAACGTTTCTTTTATGGTTTTCATATTTTTGCAAAAAAAAGAATGAGTCCTACAGAAATAACTATACAAACTACGTCTAATGATACTATCATTAAGTTTGAGGCAGATCGCTTTATCACTCAGCACAATAGCTATGAGTTCAATAATATTGACGACGCATCTAATTCACCATTAGCACAACAACTTTTTTACCTACCTTTTGTTAAAAAGGTATATATCGCCTCTAATTTTATAGCTATAGAACGCTATAATATAGTTGAATGGAGCGATGTACAAGATGAAGTGGCAGAGCAAATAAAAACATACTTAAATAGCGACGCTATTGTTATCAAAGAAGAGGTCTCTAAATCAAAAAGTGCTATTACTGTTTATGCAGAAAGTACACCAAACCCAAGTGTTTTAAAATTTGTTTGTAACAAAGCTTTAGTAGGACAGATTTGTGAGTTTTCATCTATTGATGATGCTAAAATTTCTCCTATGGCAACGGAGTTATTTCAATTGCCTTTTGTGAAAAGTGTTTTTATGGACAAAAATTACATTTCTATTACTAAATATGATGTCACCGAATGGGAAGAAATTACAGTGCAACTTAGAGAATTTATTAAATCGTATATTGAAGATGGAAAACCAGTTTTAAGCAAACCTATTGCAACACAAAAAGAAGTTGAAGAAAAAACATCAGAGACCAAATTCGAAAAACTGGATGATACTTCAAAAAATATTGTTAACATTCTTCAAGAATTTGTAAAACCAGCAGTAGCTAGCGATGGCGGTAATATTGAATTTATTTCTTATGACGATGCATCAAAAAAAGTAGAGGTATTACTACAAGGTGCTTGCAGTGGTTGTCCTTCATCAACGTTTACATTAAAAAATGGCATCGAAAATATGCTCAAAGAAATGCTTAATGATCAAAATATTTCTGTAAGTGCTATAAATGGTTAAAAGACTTAGATAGGCTTAAATCAAGTTTATTAAATTTTGAATCTAAGTAAACTCTAGGTTGGCACTATTTTTGTTATTTAATTGTTAAATCAGAATGCGGAATTGTGTTTTGATTTAATTATGCTTTCATTTATCGAAAATAAATATACCTAACGTTTTTGATTAATCGTAAAACAGAAATATAAAAATTATCAACTATGAAAAAAACAATTTTAATGTCATGCTGTCTAGCTTTATTTAGCTTAATATCTTATGCTCAAGGAGCAAATAGTATTGACATAGCTACAGAGAAACTCTACATGTCATCAGACGTAAGTAGACCAGTAGATGCGGTAGGTAGTCCTTATGTAAACAAGAATTTTTTACCAGTTAGAGTAAAAGGCTATGATGGTCAAATTTTTACAGGAAGATACAACGCCTATAATGGTGAAATGGAGATTAATCTTGGTACAAAAATTATTGCTTTAGATACTTCTAAAGACTACCAAGTAATGTATACCCAAAACAATAAGATTTACAGAACATACAATTATTCTACACCCAATGGTATAAGTAAAAGAGGTTTTTTAACTGTTGTAAATCAAAATGGTGATAACGCGTTGTTAAAATCTGAGATTATAAAATATTACGACAAAGTTCCTGCTGCTACAAGTTATCAGTCTGACAAGCCAGCAAAATTTGTACAGGAAAGTGATGAATACTACATTGCCAAAGGAAAAGTAATAACTCAACTTCCCACAAGAAAAAAAGACTTATTAAAAGCTTATGCAAATGACGCAAAGAAAATAAAGTCATATTTGAAAGAAAATAAAATCTCTTTGAAGAAAGAAAAAGATTTGATAAAACTAGCTGGGTTCATCTCTACGCTATAAAACAAAAAATATACTGAAAAAGATGGCTATGATAGCCATCTTTTTTAATTTATACCAAAAAGAAAATGAACACACAAGATTGGATTAACAAAGGTTATAATATCATTTTAGATTTTGGACCCAAACTAATTGGCGCAATTATAATTTGGCTAATTGGAGGCATCATTATCAAATTTTTATTGAAAGGCCTTGAAAGTGCAATGAAAAAAAGTAATTATGAAGCAAGTCTTCAAAAATTCTTAATTAGCCTTATTCGCTGGGCACTTAAGGTTATATTGATTGTTATCGTTCTCACTACAGTTGGTGTAGCGACAGCTTCATTTGCTGCGATATTAGCATCTGTAGGTTTAGCAATAGGTTTAGCCTTACAAGGTTCACTTGGTAATTTTGCTGGTGGCGTTTTGATTATGATTTTCAAGCCTTTTAAGATTGGAGATTTAATCGAAGTCCAGGGTCAAATAGGTGTTGTTAAGGAAATTGAGATTTTTACAACAAAACTAACAGGTTTATCAAATCGAGAAATTATTTTACCTAATGGAAATTTATCTAACGGTACCATAATTAACTTTACTACTGAAGGCACTAGACGTGTAGATTTAATCTTTGGTATTGGTTACGATGAGGATATTAAAAAAGCAAAGAGTGTTTTTATGTCTGTGCTTAAATCTCATCCTAAAGTTCTAGACTCAATAGAGCCAACTGTAGATGTTATTGAACTTGCAGATAGCTCTGTCAACTTCGCAGTAAGACCTTGGTGTAATGCCGAAGATTATTGGCGAGTATATTTTGACATTACTGAAAATACTAAAATAGCCTTAGATGAAGCTGGTATAGAAATACCATATCCTCATGCAGTAGAAATTCAGAAAAAAGGTTAATTTTTTTTAGTTTTTAAAGCCACAAAGTCTTTCAAATAATAAGGTTCAAAATAAGCGACATCTTCAAAGTCGCTTTTTTTATACTTCATGTTAGCTAATTTTCCCATTGTTGATGCTGAAGGTAATTTACCTTCTGTAAAAACAGCATTATAGTGACTGATAATTGTCTTTGTTTTCTCTACACCGTTACCGATAAAATAGACTTTTCCATTTTCTAGTTCAGATTTAAAACTTGTTTCATCTAAAATCTGAGCTTGGATTTCTCTATTTGGGTTATATTCCCAATCAAAAATAGCAGAATAGACTTCCATACGTCTTGCATCTAACATTGGGATAATTAAACCTTTATTCGTTTTAATCTGATGTGCTAAAGCTTCTAATGTTGAAATTGAGATTAAAGGCTTATCTAACGCGAAGCAAATCCCTTTTGCTGTTGACACACCGATACGTAGACCTGTGAAAGAACCTGGGCCTTTACTAATTGCTATGGCATCTAAATTGCTTTTAGAAATACCTGAAATTTCAATAGCTTCCATGATAAACAAATGAAGCTTCTCTGCATGCGAGTAGCCAGCATTATTATCTTCTTTTAAAACCAAAATCTCCTCATCTTTAGATAAGGAGACTGAACAATTGGTTGAACTTGTTTCTATGTTTAAGATTAAAGCCATTTTACTAATCTTCAACTTTTTCCTCTTCAGAAGTCACTTTTTTATTTTTTTCTTCTACTTTTTCTCCTGGCTTTAATGTTTTAGAAACCAAATTATATGGTCCAGTAATAATTTTATCACCTTCTTTTAAGCCTGAAACAATTTCAATATTAGTATCATCTTGGATACCTGTTTTTACTACACGTAACTTGGCAATACTGTTTTCGTTAACAAAAACACATTCAAACTTTTCTTCATCTACAGATGAAGATGTGTCTGTAGTTACTGTTTTATTTCCATAAGTTTTCTTTACTGAACTCGTATCAGTTTTTATAACAATTGCGCTAATTGGAACAGCAATAGAACTTTCTCTTTTATCAGTAATAATATCTACTGTTGCTGTCATACCAGGCCTGAATGGCGAATATGCTTCTGGTTTTCCCTCAGTTAAATCAGCATAAGACTCTTCAATAATTCTTACTTTAACTTTAAAGTTTGTGACCTGATCTGCCGCTAATGTTCCTGCTGCTGAGTTAGCAATCTCTGTAACAATACCTTTGAATTGTTTTTTTAGGTAAGCATCGACTTCTACAATGGTTGTGTCTCCAATATTTACTTTGACAATATCATTTTCATTAACATCAACTTCTACCTCCATATTATTAAGGTTTGCAACACGTAAAATCTCTGTTCCTGCCATTTGCTGTGTACCAACAACACGTTCTCCCAACTCTACATTAAGTAAAGATATTGTACCACTCATTGGTGCATAAATCGTAGTTCTACTTAAATTATCTCTCGCTTCATTAACTGAGGCTCCAGCACTTTGAACACCGTAGTAGGCAGAACTTCTACCGGCTTGAGCCGTTTCAAAAGCAGCAATTGCTCTATCCCAATCTGCTCTTGAAATCACACCTTTATCAAATAAAGATTTACTTCTATCATAGTCGGCTTTGGCCTGTTTTAAAGTTGCTTCTGCTTGCTCTAAGTTAGCTCTTACATTTTTGTAAGAAGCTTGAGTTCTACTCAAGGCAGACTGGATTAAATCTGGATTTACTTTGACTAGTAAATCTCCTTTTTTGACTTGTTGTCCTTCTTTAAAAGGTAATTCTAAAATCTCTCCAGAAACTTCACTAGAAATTTTCACCTCTACCTCTGGTTGAATTTTACCTGTTGCTGAGACAGTTTCTATGACTTCTTTCAATTCAACAACCTGAGTATTGACCTGTTTGAAATTTCCTTTTTTTCCAAACATTCCTGTGGACTTTCCTACTACTAATAATAATAGTACAACAGCTATAATTGCTAATATTATTTTTAACTTTTTACTCATCTCTAAAATTTTAATTCTGTGGCTGGAATACCAAAATACAATTCTAAAACTTTAAGTTTAAAAATGTAATCGTATTTGGCTCTGTTTAAATTAATATTTGAATTATCATACCTCAATTTTGCTTGACTAAAATCAAAAGCATTTGTTAAACCTTCATCATATCTAGCTTTTGCATACTCGTAAGCCAATGACTGAGATTCAAGGGAAGATAAAGCAGCTTCATATGCTTTTAGTGAACCATTAGCATCTACATAGGCTTGATATATTGTTGACTCCAAATCCAATTCAGCTTGCTCTAACTGAAATTTAGAACGCTCCAAATTTATTTTATTTCTTTTTACGTTAGCACGTGTACTAAAACCGTTAAGTATTGGAATATTTAAATTTAATCCATATCCTACACCATCATTTAAATACAACTGCTCCGTAAAAGGAGTAGGGTCAGCATCTGCAAATCGAGTATTATATCCAAAAAAAGCAGATAAAGTTGGTAAATTTGCTCCTTTTGCAATTTGAACATCTTTTTCAGATAATTCGACATTCTTTTCGGCAATTTTAATTTCAGATCTATTTTCTTTCGCACTAGATAAAATTTCTTCAACAGATTTATCGCCTAATGTATCGACAATACCATAGCCCTCATCTTCAATATCAAAGTTTTTATAATCTTTAATGAGTAATAATTGTGATAAACTGATAAGGGAAATTTGAACTTGATTTTGAGCATTCACCATCGATTGGTTTTCGCTAGCATTAGTTGCTTGTATTTCTAACAAATCTCCTTCAGGTAATACACCTGCTTTAACTAAATTTTCAGTTTGTCTAATCTGTGCTTTTGTAACCTCATTCTGTGATTCTAATACCCTAAGGTTTGCTTTATTTAGGATTACTTGTAAATAATTATTTGCTACAGTCAGCGATATGTCATCTTTCATTTTTGACAAACGGTACTGGCTAGATAATTGAGAAATCTTTGCGCGTTGTAATTGTCTAAAATTTCGTAAACCATTAAATATTGTATATCCTGAATTAATAGAACCACTTGCAGATAAAAAGGTTTCTGTTTCTGCTTGATTTGTAGTTGGGTTGAAACTCAATCCGGTATTTTCTCTAACTCCAGTACTTGCACTAAATGAGGGTAAAAAATTACCTATAGCGGTTAATTTATCGATCTCTGCTGATTTTAAATCTAACTCACTTTGCTTAACAGAAATATTATTTTCTAAAGCATACTCAACGCATTCTTTGAGTGTCCATTTTTTTTGAGCATAAGTATTAACTCCTAAGAGTAATGAAACTATGATGATGATTGATTTTTTCATAATATGTGTTATATGTCTATATAAGTATTAAAGTGTTACAAAAAACAGAATTAATTTCTGCCTGCGTATTTTGGTGGTCCTTGCAACTGATTCCAAACTTTTATTTTATCTGCTTCGTTAATCCCGCTTTTTACTTCAACAAAGATACCATTACTAATACCTAGCTCTACATCTTTTCTTTCATATTCTTGATCTCCAACTTCAACTTCTACAAAAGGTTTTTTAGTTTTTACATCATATTGAACTAGAGCCTCTTTAATCGCCAAAACATTATCAGCCTTTTCCAAAATAATCGAAGCATTAGCACTTAATCCAGCTCTAATAAATGTTTGTGAAGAATCTAACTCTTTTAATGAACCTTCAATTTCGAACTGAATGGCACCATTCTCGGCAACTCCTTTTGGAGCTATATAGTCCAATACAGCATCAAACTTTTGGTTTTCAATAGCGCCAACAGTAATTTCTAGTGGTAAACCTTCGGTTATTTTACCGACTTCACTCTCGTCTACTTTTCCTTCAAAAATCATTTTTGAAATATCTGCTAAAGATGCAATTGATGTTCCTTCATTAAAATTGTTAGCTTCAATAACTTGGTTTCCTTCTTTTACCGGCACATCTAAAACCATACCAGAAACTGTTGCTCTAACTTGTGTTTGGGCGATGTTTCCAAGGCCCGAAGTAGTTCCTGTTTTAATAATATCATAATTTTGACGCGATTGTTGCAAGTCTATTTTTGCTTGGTCTACACGTTGCTTTGCTTGAAGGTATGTATTATTAATCTGGTCAAAATCGTTGGCCGAAATAACTCCTTTATCAAATAATTGCTTCTGTCTGTCATAAAGTGACTTTTGTGTTTTGAAATTGATTTCTGCTGTTTGTAACGAATTACGATTTGAAGCGATATTGTTTTTTGAACTAGTTAATGAAGATACATTAGGTATTACTCTAATTTTTGCTATCAAGTCTCCTTGCTTTACAAATTCGCCAGCCTCTACATACACCTCTTCTATAACTCCAGAAATATTCGGTTTAATTAAAATTTCTTCTTCTGGAACGATACTACCAGTAGCTACCGTATTAACTATAATAGTTTCTACAGAAGCTGTTTGTGTTGAGTAAGTTACAGGGTTTTCCTGGTTCTTGTCCCATAAATAATAAAGTGATGCCGCAAATGCTAATACGATAACAACTAATACAATTACTGTGGTGGTTCTTTTCATGATGGTATTTAAATATATTTATTCGATTCTTAATGCGTCTACAGGTTTCATTTTTGTGGCTCGATTTGCTGGTATCAAGCCTGCCAATAATCCGGCTAATATTAATATAGTTAATGCAACAATAACAACAGTCATACTCACACTTGGGTTTGAGAAATTTTCCACAGGACCAACATTGTCTAAGACAGAGTTCATTCCCCAAATGACAAAAGCAGCAAATGCTACACCTACCATACCAGATAAAATAGTAAGGATTAAGCTTTCTTGTAATATCTGCCCTTTTATAGTCCATGGTGTTGCACCTAAAGCGCGTCTTACACCAATTTCTTTTGTTCGTTCTTTTACCACAATAAGCATTATATTATTAATGCCTATTATCCCTGATAATAAAACTAATGCACCAACAAAATATCCAACAATAGCCAAAATATTGAATAGTCCATTAACCCGTCCAAACTGTTCAGCTAAATCTCTATGACCAATTGCACGATCATCGCTTGGATGTATGTTTTTTCTACCCTTGATAATATCAAAAACCCGTTCTTTAACCTGAGTAATACTTGTATCATCAAAAGCCGTAATTGCCATCCAACTTACACGGTCACCATAATTAAAGGCTTGATTAAAAGTTGTAAATGGAATAAAAATGGTGTTGGCTTCTTCTTCAGAATCACCTTGTGAATTTGTGATTTTAAAAGTTCCGACAACTTTGAAATTAACACCGTTAATTTTAATATAGCTTTCCATTGGTTCTTCCCCTTTGTCATAGAGTCCTTTAACTACATCAGTACCTATGACGCAGACTTTTCGTTTTGAATTGATATCAGAATAACTAATGAAACGACCATTTATAATGTCCATGGGTTTTTGCTTAATGAACTCAGGGTAATCACCATAAATTTGAAAAGCTCCAGTTCTTGTACCTCTTGTCACGTTATTAGCTCCATTGTAGCCTCCTAGTGAATTACGTGGCGAAATGTATTTTAATTCCGGAATATCAGCACGTATCGCTTCTACATCAGATAACTTATACTGTAAGCGTTTTCCTTTTGGAACACCTTTATAAGAAATAGATGTACGCTGTCCCCACATAAACATAGAATTGGTTGCAAAATTTCCGAAATCGGCTGTTACACCATTTCTTAGACCATTAGTCAAAGCCAAGAGTAATACTAATATGGTAATACCCCAAAACACTCCAAATGCTGTCAAAAAAGTTCTGACTTTATTGGCATTTAGCGCTTCTAATATTTCGTCCCAACGGTCTTTGTTAAACATATTACTCGTCTCTAAGTGCTACAATAGGTTTAATTTTCGCTGCGCGATATGCTGGTAAAAATCCTGCTAATGCTCCTGCGACTACAAGTATAAATACTGTTGTAATCGCGGTACCAAAATCTACTTGAGGGAATTTTATAAATGGACTGTCTACTTGTGGGCCTACCAATTCTAAAACTGCTAAACCAGCAACTAAGCCAAATAGACCCGAAAACATGGTTACAAAAATAGCTTCTTGTAAAATCATTCCAACTATAGAAGATGGTACTGCTCCAAGTGCTTTTCTGATACCTATTTCTTTCGTTCGCTCCTTTACAATTATTATCATAATATTACCAACTCCTACGACACCCGCAATTATAGTTCCAATACCAATAAACCAGAATACAGCTTTTATGGTATCTACAAGTGAATATATTTTTTGAGCATTTTCAAGTGTATTTTGAACTCTTATTGCCGCTAAATCGTCAGGAGCAATAAAATGTTTTTCTTTTAAATCTCTCTCAATAGCTTCAGTAATATTTTGTGAAAGTGAAACAGCTTCATCTAAATTATCTGACATCTTTACAGTAAATGACATATTTCTAATATTATCACTTCCGTTAAATGCTCTACGTGATGAGGTTAATGGAAGAAATACCTGACTTTCTTCACGCTCTCCACCAGGATCACGATATACACCTACTACTTTAAATGAAATTCCGAAAATTGAAATGTATTGATTGATTGGGTTTTTAGTTTTGAATAAATCCATACTAACCTTATTCCCTATAACGGCTACTTTTTTACCTTCATTTATGTCAGATTGATTTATAAACCTTCCTTTTGAAATATCAGCGTTTTCTATAAACTGATTATCTGGTAAAACGCCTTGAACTCGATAGTTTCCAGTTTCATTTTTATAAGCGACTTGACCTCCCCAAATGCTATAATTAGCACTTCGATATTCTAGGAACTCGTCGTAATTATTATTAATAAGGGCAAAATCATCGTCTTTCATTTGGATACGACGACCTGGGTTTAATCCTTTGTATCCTTTAGTTGTTCGCCTTGTACGAATACTAATTTGATTAGTAGCATCTTGTTGAAACTCTGAAGTTACACCGTTTTCAATACCTGAACTGAAACCTAATAAAATTACCAAAATAAAAATACCAGAAGCTACAGACAAACCCGTTAAAAAAGTACGAAGTTTATTTTTCCGTAGAGTTTCGAATATTTCTTGCCAGCGCTCTACGTTAAACATATTGTTGTGCTCTAACTTGTTCTACTTTACTATCGTCTATAATTAAGCCATCTTTTAGGTTTACAATACGCTTTGTCATTTGCGCAATATCATCCTCATGAGTTACAACAAGGATTGTTTTTCCTTCGTCATTAATACCTTGTATTAAATCCATAACCTCGTAAGATGTTTTACTATCTAGTGCCCCTGTTGGTTCATCAGCTAATAATACTTTTGGTTCACTAGCCAATGCCCTTGCAATTGCTACTCGTTGTTTTTGACCACCGGATAACTCACTTGGTAAATGATGTGACCAATCAGCAAGACCAACTTTTTCTAAATAATGATGTGCTTTTTCTAGACGTTCCTTTCGAGCCATACCACTATAAAACATGGGTAATGCAACGTTATCAACTGCTGATTTATAGTTTATTAGGTTAAAAGATTGAAAGATGAAACCTAAAAATTCGTTTCTGTATTTAGCAGCTACTTTCTCGTTTAAGTTTTTTATCGGTACACCATCTAGAATGTAACTACCTGTATCTGCCTCATCGAGCATACCCAAAATATTAAGTAATGTAGATTTTCCTGAGCCTGAAGAGCCCATAATTGAAACTAACTCACCTTCTTTTACATCAAAGTTTATACCCTTCAAAACATGAAGAGAGTTGTTACCCATGTGGTAAGATTTGTGCAAATCCTTGATTTGAATCATAGTAAAGTTGGTTAATTCATGCAATATTACACAAAACCTGAAGTGCTTTGTCCTAAGTATTTGTTAAGAATTAACATTTTGATTGATATTTATAAGACGTCTAAACACCAATATTGTTTCAGAGAAAAAAAATTAGGCTTTTGATTTGGCTCTGAAAAACTTGTAATAGATAATGTAACCAATACCACCAACTAAAATGTAAGGAATTGCCATTAAGTAAACGATACCGTCGTTAATACCTTGTGCCGTAGATTGGCCTTCTTCACTTTCTAAAACAGCTCGACACATGGCGCATTGAGCCTCTATATCTAAACTAAAAAGCGAGATAAATATAATTGATAATATGACTGCTCTTTTACTCAATACTAGGCATAATAAGGTGAAATCATTAAATACACTATAACACCAGTCACAGCAACATAAAGCCATAATGGGAATGTAATCTTTGCAATTTTTTTATGACGTTCAATGTTATTAGTAATAGCTCTAACATAAGTAATCAATACAAACGGAATAATAACAATAGATAATAGTATATGTGTTAATAAAATGAAGTAATAGATGTACATAACCATTCCATCTCCGCCAAACTTAGTGCTATCACTAGTCATATGGTAAGCAACATACATTACCAAAAAAGATACTGATAATATGATGGCGAATTTCATTAAATTTTCGTGACGTTTGCGATGGCCTTTTTTTATTGAAATTACAGCAAATATTAATACTAAAGCGGTGAGCCCATTTATAGCAGCATAAATTGTGGGTAAAAATGTTAATGGTGCTACATCTATACCAAAATCTTGTAATTTAACTCTTGATAATACCGCGACTACAAGCGGGATAACGATTGCTAAAATGACAATCCATTTATTGTATTTTTTTTCAGCTTGTTTGTTTTTTTCTATCATTTTTAATGTTTTTTATTCTTTTAAAAGTTTAGTAATGTCCTCCTTTATAATACTTATCTCTTGTGGAATTCCTTCATCGTCTGTTCCTTCTTCTTCAGAGACAATACCATTGTAGTAAATTAAGGGATTGTTTGGAGATTTCATTCTTGAGCGGATATAACCCTCTTTGTCTATCAAAGCAAAATTTCCTGAATGCTCAAACCCTTCGGCATCTTCTCCTCTAGCCGTGTATAAATAAAAACCTTCGTTAGCTAATTTATAAATGGTGTCTTCATCTCCTGTCATTAAATGCCAGTTAGGATTTGTAATCCCATATTTATCGGCATAAGCTTTTAAAACTTTAGGTGTATCTATCTCAGGCATTATCGTAAAAGACGCCACTCCAAAATTATTCTGATAATCTTTAAAGTCATTTTGAATTTGCACCAAGTTACTATTCATCCTTGGACAAATAGTTGGGCATGTTGTAAAGAAGAATTCTACTAAATACACTTTACCTAAATAATCCTCATTAGTTATCGTATTTCCGTTTTGATCTGTAAAACTAAACGCTGGTACTTTTCTATTGCCACCATCTAAACTGGGAATGTAAACCAGGTCAGATTGGTTTTTCTTATTTGGTGCTTTAATCAGTTGTATTGTTACATCTCCACTTCTATTATCATCTCTTGTAATATCATTCGATGATACTCTATCAATAATTCTGGGAATGAAAATGATTCCGAAAACCAAGATGATAAATGCAATACCTATATATGAATAATTGGTCTTATTTGTCATGAGTTATTTTTTTAAATCGTCTGCACGTCGTGTCGTGGAGTTAAATTTTCCTTTTCGTTTTTGACGATATTCTGTAAATAGAATCCTAACATCCTGACTCATCATATTTTTGAGTTCCGAAACATCAATGCAATTATATGCACTAAGTATTGTTATTGGTTTTTTTTCTTCAATCTGTTTTTCGCTTCTTGCATCTAATCGTCCACGTTGGTTTAAATCTTTGTCAATTATAAACACATCATCAATAGATAGATTGTCTTTTAATGGGCTTTCAATCTTTAAACTATTATAAAGTGTTTTAATATCTGCTTCTGAGCCATAGATGTAGTGCCAAAAACGTAAGTCTTCATACTTTGCTATTTCTTTATGAAGCGTTTTTATTTCTGCTTCAACACCTTGAGGAAGAACTAAAACTAATTGAAATTTTTTAAATCCTTTAAACTTATCATAGACCAACTCTTTTAAGTTGGATAACATTGTAATATTCGACAAAGGATTTTTACCCAAAAACCCTAAAACTGTAATATGATTAGTTAAAACTATTTTCGATTCATAATCTGATGAAAAATCAGTTATCTCATTGACATTTTCATTAACTATATCTAGTGGTATATAGTTGTGTTTTGCAGGATAGAGCATTAGTAAAAATGCAACTGGCAAAAAGAATAAAACACTTAGAACGATGTTCCTTTTAATATTGTTTTTTTTCATAATACAAAAATAAAAAAGGTGGTTTAGAAAAACCACCTTTTAATATCATATTAACTCTATCATGAGTTTAAAAATCACGTTTAATTAATGCATCGTCAGTATTATAAACTTCAAATACATAACCTCCTTCTTGTAAAAGTATAAATATCAAGTAACAGATTAAGAAAACACCTGTCCATACTACCATACGACGTAAGCTGGATTTCTCATCTCGCATGTGCATAAAATCCCATGTGATATAGTAAGCTTTTACAATTGTCAATACAATGAAGATTAAATTCAATGGCTTCATGTATATAAAAGGTGATAAAATTATATTATATAAAGTTGCAAAAAAACCACCTTCCATTGGATTTAACCAAGTATGCATAAAAGCATCCGGTTTATAGATACCTAGTACAACTTCAACTGCGGTTACTATAGTTAAGAATAGTAATACACCCCAAATTTTTTGAGTGTTAGACTTAAATTTCCAAAGTCCTCTGAATATTTCTAATTTATGTTCGTGTGCCATTTTATGTTTTGTCTAAAATTAAACTAGGTAGAAGAATGTAAATACAAATACCCAAACTAAATCTACAAAGTGCCAATATAAACCGACTTTCTCTACCATTTCGTAACTACCTCTTCTCTCATATGTTCCTAAAATAACATTGAAGAAAATAATAATGTTTATGACAACACCTGAGAATACGTGAAATCCGTGAAATCCAGTAATAAAGAAAAAGAAATCTGCAAACAAAGATGTCCCATATTCGTTAACAACCAGATTAGCACCTTTAACAACAAGCTTTCCGTTATCTTTGATTTGTCTTAGTGATTCATCTCTAGTCAATATCGTTTTTTCACCTTCTTCGTTAATGATCTGGTTACGAACTAGGATGTTTGGATTAGCTTCTAAACCATTATAAATTTCTTCAACTGAATAATCAGGAAGTGGCGTATCATCAGTAACAAACCACAATCCGTTTTTACGTTCATGTGTGGCTCTTTCTCCTGCAATGTTTACTGCAAATTCATCAATTGAAATACGTTTAAACTTCTCTTCACCATCAACGGTTACTTTTTCTCCAAACTGAAGAATATTACCACCTTTTGTTTGAACGGCTCCATAATCTCCTTGAATAAATGTTGCCCATTCCCATGCTTGAGAACCAACAAAGATAGCACCACCAATAATAGTAAGAAACATGTAAATAGTGACCTTAGCTTTATTCATGTGGTGCCCAGCATCTACAGCCAACACCATCGTAACAGAAGACATAATTAAAATAAAAGTCATAAATGCCACGTAAATCATTGGCAACTCTTGACCGTGTAAAAATGGCACGTGAGTAAATACCTCATCGGCAATTGGCCACTCTTCTATAAACTTAAATCTTGAAAATCCGTAAGCTGCTAAAAAACCCGAAAATGTCAGGGCATCAGAGACGATGAAAAACCACATCATCAATTTTCCGTAACTCGCGCCTAGTGGTCTGTTCCCACCTCCCCAAGTTTTTCCTTCTGTACCAGTATTTGCTACTGTAGTATCCATATAACGTATTTAATATTTTAAGATTTGACAAAAATAATCAAATTATGTATCTAAAAAAATATAAAAACAAAAAGAGACACACCCAAAGAATGTCTACAAAATGCCAGAAATGTGCCGCCAACTCTATGCCTAACATGTGCTCTGAACTATATTTCTTATTTAGATTATTTATAATTACAACGACTATGCTAATGAGCCCTGCTACAACATGCATAATGTGCACAACTGCTATGACATAAATAAACGAAACAGTAACGTTACTTGTAGCCCCAGTAAAGTATAATCCTCTATCTACAAATTCAGAAAAACCCGAAAATTGATTATAGATAAAAAATACACCTAGAATGAATGTAACTAGCAACCATACTGTGGTTTGACTGGCATTATTTTGTGTTATAGAGCGTTTTGCTAAAATCATTGTAATACTACTTACAACTATAACAATTAAAGATATTAAGAAAGCTTGAGGTAACTCAAAATCATTTAGCCAATCTTCGCGTTTACGGCTGACGATAAAAGCACTAGTAAGACCAGCAAAAGTCATAATTAACGAGCCAATACCAAACCAAAGCATCATCTTTTTTGAACGTGCCTCTTTCTCTTTTAATGTTCCTTCTGTTAAATCCATATTAACTTAAAAATTTATCAGCTACAAATACAATTTGTAATAGTGTTATATAAAAAACGCTAGACAACATCAGTTGTTTTGCAGCCTTTGGTGTTCTTATTTTAAAAAGTTGAAACGCATAATATGCCATAATCACTCCTAGTAAGAATACAATAATAGCCCCAACTATAGATAGTTTTAGTTCTCCTGTAAATCCAAAAACTGGGATTATTGAGGCGATAACTGTCCATATTGTATACATGATGATTTGTACTGCAGTACCTTTGTCTGGATTACCTGTTGGTAACATAAAAAAACCACCTTTTTTATAATCCTCATGTAAGAACCAACCTATGGCCCAAAAGTGCGGGAATTGCCAAAAAAACTGGATTGCAAATAAAGTACCTGGTTCTATACCAAATGCATTTCGGGCGGCAACCCAACCTAACATAAACGGAATGGCTCCCGGAATTGCACCTACGAAAACAGCAATCGGTGTTTTAGTTTTTAACGGTGTATAGACACAAGTATAGATAAATATCGAAATTGCACCATACATGGCCGTTTTTGGATTGATAACATATAATGTTACTATACCTGCCAATGTGAATAATACCGCAATAGTAAAAGCCGAATTTACAGACATACGTCCCGCAGGTATAGGTCTGTTTTTAGTTCGTTCCATTAGGGCATCTAAATCCTTTTCAATGATTTGGTTGTAAGCATTAGACGCACCTACCATAAAGTAACCACCAAAACAAAGCAATAACAAAGTAGTAATATCTATAGTTTCGGCACCCAAGAAGTATCCAGCAACTGAAGAAAAAACCACACTTATGGATAATCCCATTTTGGTGATTTCTTTAAAATCTGTCCAAATAGACATAACTGAAACTGTAGATTTTATAGTGCTCAATACTATATTATTTGCGACTGCAAAGATAACTTGAAAATTGATTACGAACAACGTAAAAGAACAGTTATTCTTTATTTGAAATCGTTTTATGCAAGAATGGTTGTTTATGAGCTAATACGAGTTACTTTTTATCAGAATTTAATGGTAAAATAAAATTGCTCTTAATCTAGGACAAAAAAATTATCCTTTACTGTTTTCTAACATTTTGAAACCAAATTTCATTAAAAAATAACCTACTACTGGAATTAATAAAATAAGAATAATAGTCAAAATATCCTCAGTTAATGAATTATGCAAATTTACTGTTCTATTCCTGAATCTCATAGAACCTCCGCCCACTACTAAAAAGCACAACAATCCCAATATTATCAGAGTATATCCAATGATTTTTTTATACATTTTTAAAAATCATTATACCAATTAAACAAATCGGTACGAATACCTAAATTAAACCAGGTTGTATTGGTACGATTGGTCGTATTGGTTATTACTGTTGGATCAAAGTTACGGTAATTAATATTTGCAAATAGTCTGAGATTACTCACTGGGTTAATTATGTAACCGGCCATTAACTCACCATGAAAAACATTAGTTTTATTACCTTGACCAATCTCTATACCTGTGTCAGACGGTCTGTCGTTTTCGTTTCCGAAAATATTACCGCCATAATACGCATTGTCTACACCATCATTAAAACTAAAGCCACGTTCACCAAAAATAAGCTTCGCGTCTGCAAACCAACGCTTATAATTGTAACGCCCAATTATTACCAATTCTCTAAAATTAGCGCCCCATAAATGTGCTAGCGGCTGGTTGTTGTGTGCATAATTTAAAACTACTGTATTGTGAGAGTAAGTATATGGACGTACTTGGTTATACTCAGCTTGGAGTAATAATCCATCCACATTAAACGCATTATAATATTTAGCACCTAACTGAAAACCAAACTTGTTTTTCCAACTTTTATCTCCTCCTGTGACATCCGAAATTGAAAATTCGTCTATTAAAAATTGACCGTAAAGATTTACTTTATTATTCCATTTATACTTTGCCGACAAACCTAAAATAGCATTACCTGCATCTTGACCTGAATTAAATTCTGCTGCTCTCAAAAATATAATAGGATTGAGATAGCTTGCATCAAAACCTCTGTCGTTTTGATTAGACCAAACTACTGACTCAAAAAATCCTAAGTTTAAACGTTTGGAAACATTCCAACTCAGGTAATGATTTGCCACATATTTAGTTAAAAAAGACCCATCTGGAAGCACCACTTGGTCACGGACATCTTTATTCCACATCCATGTACTTGTATATTTTATTTTCCAGAATTTTAAATTGGTTTTTAAAAATGTCGATGGGCTTGCCACATCACTTTGAAATAAAGAACGGTAACCTTCACCAATAAAATTCTTACCATATCCAAACTGAATGTTTAAAAAGTTGGTTGGTGAATATGACAAATAAGCTTCTGCAACTGGGTAGTCGTAACTATCGTCTTTAAAACGTTTACCAATACCACGACCTGGAATAATTGCTGGATCAGGACCAAAGGCTTTTAAGCTCTCGGCATATTCATTAAAATATTGTGCAAATCGTCCTTGACTCTCGTAAAATGATGTTGTGAAATTAAATTTCTTACCAAGTCCAGCCTGAATAAAAACACCTCGAGTATTGTTATATGTGGAGCCACCTTCAGAATCATTTCCTACTTGTAAATCAAAAATTGGGTCAATCGTAAACCAGTAATCTTTGCTTTGTAATTGCACTAAATGCTCGTCCCATAATTTTCGTCCTAACCACGATTCAGCATTTTTAGATAACTCTTCTTTTTCTACTTTAAAATCGTAATACCCTGCTACGTCATTATATAAAAATGGTTTTGCTGCTGTATGCGTATTGGTCCCTATTGCATTCATATTTCTATCGAAACGCGCATAGTATGTATGTGTAAACGGAATGTTTAGCTGACTACTATATTCTGCCTTATTATATGGTTGCAAAGAATTATTAATACTGTCTATTTCGTTAGACACAACTGCATTCAAATCTTGGTCTTTAACCTTATTTTTATCTTCTTTTGTTGCATCATCTTTTAAATCAATATCAGAATGACTTGATAGAGGAATATTGATTTTGGTAGAATATTGCACATATGTTGGCTTACCTTCATACATCGCAGGGGTGATTATTGGTAACACATCAAAAACACGCTGGGTTTCTATTTTTAATTCATCGTAAGCGGCGTCGACAAATATGATTTGGAACTTGCCTTCTTTATCGACCTCGAAAAGAAGTTTGACTTCGCCTTTATAACCTTCATTCATTATATTATCAGGAATCTTGAAATTTTCAAAAATGAAATTATGCAGCTGAAACCGGAAACACTCTTTTAAACCATCAAACGGCTTGGTTTCACATCCAGGAAAAACTGGTGATTTTTGGTAATTGATTTCGGTTTGAGAAAATCCTTTAATACTGAATAAAAAAACAACTAAAACGAATATATATTTCATAGGTGTGATACCGTAATTTACAATCGAAAGATACTATTTTTTTAATGGGACATAAAAAACAAAAACCGCTATTTTTCAATAACGGTTCACTGCTCGATTTATGATGGATGCAATTAATTTTCTACTTTAAATGTAATTGGTAATGTATATAAAACATTTACTGGTTTAGTTCCCATTTTACCGGGTACCATTTTAGGAATTTTATTAGCAACCTTTAATGCTTCTTTTTCTAGTTTTGGATGTGCTGCTCTTGTATGAATATCTGTGATATTTCCTGTTTTATCTACCTTAAAATTTACGTAGATGCGTTGCGCTCCTGATAACCCATAACCATTAGCAATACCAGAATTAAATTTACGTTTTACGAGTCGATTCATCTTTTCGTTTAGACATTTCTTACGTTCTGAGTTAAGCTCATACTTTTCGCATCCTGGGAATATTGGAACAAATTCTACGTTTATTATGTTGAAATCACTACCATCTGTAGGTGGCTCTACAGGTGGAAAATCATCAGGGTTCACGGGCTTATTTGTCGTTGGCTTATCCTCTGAAGTAAACAACTTTTTTTCTTCAGTAGTAACAGTATTATCAACTTCTTTTATTTTGTCGATAATCTTTTCACTAGGTGCTTTCTGTTTAGGTTCTACTTTAGCTTTAGGTTCATAAACTTTAAATTTGTCTATTGGATATTCAATCTCTGGAGGCACTACTTTAGCTGTTTCAGGTCTGTAAACCTTACTCTCAAACTCCATTTCAAAAAGGGCGAATGTTCCTAATAAGCATAGGATTAACCCAATTTGAAAATAAAGTGTGGAGTTTTTTTGTAAATTAACCTCATGTTTTTGAGATTTTCTCACTTCAATACTGCTCTGACCAGCGCTATTGATGTTTTGATTTTGTTTTTTCATAATATTTGAAAATTAAAATGTTAATATCACAAATAGAATACCAAGAACTTATTTACAGTATCTTAATTTTTATTAAAAGTGTAATTAGTTTGAAAACAAAAATCCCGTCCAATTAATTTTGAACGGGATTTTTAATATTTAGAAATTTATTAATCTAATCTTGTACTTGGAAAAGTATTGGTAAAGAATAAGGTACAGTTACAGCTTTACCTCTTTGCTTACCTGGCAACATTTTTGGTAATAAATTAATAACGCGTTTTGCTTCTTTTTCTAATCCAGGGTGCGGCGCTCTTGCTCCCACATTTACAATTCTACCGGTTTTATCTATTTTAAAGAATACACTTATGCGTTGTCTTCCAGACAACCCTAAATCACCTGCTAAATCTGTATTAAATTTTTTGTTTACAAACTTTGCCACTTTTTCAGACATACATTTTTTCTTAGCAGCATTGCCTTTTTTCTTTTCACAACCAGGAAAAACAGGTACATTTTCAATTACTGCAAACGGTACTTCCAAATCTTCTTCTACCTCATCTACTACTACTTCATCTACCTCAACGATTTCAGCGTCTTGTTCTGTTTCTGTAGATTCTATTACAGTTTCTTCTACCTCTTCTTCATCTTCAACAACCTCAATTTCTACTGGAGCAACTGGTGGCGGTGGCGGTGGCGGTGGCGGTGTAACAATTTGCTCAGTGATTGGCACTTCTTCGTCGAGCTCATCATCTAGGTTAAGACCATCTAAAGCGATGTCACTTTTGTCATAACTCTTATAGTTAATAGCTAAATTTGTAACTAATAACATTAATACTAAACCAACAGCGAAAAAAAGTGAGCTGTTACGACTGACGTCTGATTTTGGATTCTTTTTAGGTTCCATAATTTTTAAATTGTAAGATGCTAATTTAATTAAATATTACTTAAAAAAACAAGGGATATTAAGATTTTAACTTAAGTTTTCTATTGTACCAAATCACAACAACTGTACCAAACATAATACCAATACAGTTAGCTAACAAATCTAAGATGTCGTAATCACGTAATGGATTAACAACTTCTTGGACTAATTCTAGAATAACACCAAAAATGAGTGTTGCCAGAAAACTATAAATAATTGCATTTTTAGTTTTTAACAGAATAGCATAATAACCCCATAAAACAGAAAGGATTAAATAGGCTAGAAAATGTAAAATTTTATCTTGGAATTTAATGTTTGTATCTGGTAAAACACCAGAGATATCTCCCAAACTAAAATACAATAGGACTATTGTATATGTAAGTGCAATGAAGAAGTAGAATTTTCTATTCTTAAGCACCAATAAGGGCTTTGTAGTCGTCAGCAGACATTAAACCTTCTAATTGACTTGCGTCAGAAAATTTAAGTTTAATCATCCAACCTGCTCCATAAGGGTCAGTATTTACTAATTCTGGTTCATCCTCAAGTGTCCCGTTAAACTCTGTTACCTCACCACTTAATGGTAAGAATAAATCTGACACCGTTTTTACAGCCTCAACAGTACCAAAAACTTCTTCGATATCTAAAGTTTCATCAAGAGTCTCAACCTCTACATAAACAATATCTCCGAGTTCGCCTTGTGCAAAATCAGTAATACCAACTGTTACGGTATCACCTTCAACTTTAACCCACTCGTGGTCTTTAGTGTATTTTAAATCTGCTGGAATATTCATGGCACTATTATTAATTTTTTTATATCAACAAAAGTAATTTTTTAAAATACTATTTTCAAAATTAATTTCCGAAATTATATCTTAATGTAAAACCAGACCTTATTGATGTTTGTGGAAATGATGTCGAAATTGCAAAATCTGAGAAAGAATAATCAAAGAAGAAAATACCTGTTAGATTTCTATTTACTGCATACTCTGCATTTAACTTAGCTCCCCAAATGGTTTGTCCTGCAGTTATTTGGTTGTTTTCTAAATCTAAATATCTAATAATTGTCAAATTATCTCTAACGTTAGCATCTAACGATAAATTGAGATCACTATTAACATTACCTCCTCGATTTCCTCCTAACTTTTTGAAAAGTCTTACGTTTTTAATTCTGTAGCCTAATCCTAGGGTATATTCTTTACTTTGCTCTTCAGTCATTAAATTATTATCAAAACTCAATAATAGTAAACGACTTGTTCTAACCTCGGCAGTAACTTGTAATGAATTTTTCATTGTTGCCTCGATACGAACTAATGGGCTAAATGATTCTTCAAGGTTAATACTACTATATAACGTTTCGTTTTTAAAATTTCCACCTTGATCAACTTCGTTAGGATTTTGTGGGTCGTAATCTAAATTTGTTCTAAATTGATTAATACTGTAAGTCGAACGATACCCATGTTGTAAAGAGAAACGCTTAAAGTTTTTTCTAAACCAAGGTAACTTCATCAATCCTGTATACTTTAATTGCCAGTTAGGAATCGGCACATCTCTGAAAGCACTTAGACTTACTTTGTCGGGATTGGAACCTTGATAAGCAGATAAGAATGCTGGCAGCAATACCTTTTGGTTATTCTTACCGAAACCTACAGGAAAGCCTTCTGCATCTGTTGGAAATGTAGAATTACCATAGAAATCTGTTGCTAGTCTATTTGCAACAATTAATCTATTTTCTCTAAAATCATCGAAAGCTGCAGATTGGTTTGCATCACTTTTACCAAATGCTGTACTTATTAATGATGTAGAAATATTAAAGTTACCAAACGAGTTTGGAGTTAATGGATTATAGTCTAGCTCGCCATCCCCATCTCTATCTTCAACAATAAAGTTCTCAGCAAAGTTTTCTTGATAGTTTCTAGAACCAATTAAGTCAATTTTTAAGTCCTTCATAGGCTCTAAATTGGCAGTATAATCTAATCGTTTATCCGTATTGGTAGTATACTGTTGGTTAAATTCCGGAAATAATGTTAACCATCCATTTCGAGCTACAGTTTGCCTAATATCTCTTTGACTTCCAAATGTAAATCCTAATGTTGGTTTTATTGTACCTAAAAACCCAGGAGTATTGATATAACCTGGTAAATAGGTTCCATTATTTTCCGTGTAATTAATACCAACACGTTTTACCATCGTTACGATATCTAAGAAAGCATTGCCTATCTTTTTACCCGTGTTATTCTTTTTTGGAGTATTTTGTGTATTATTTCTTCGACTGCCATCAGCATTTCTTTGAGATGTTCTATTACGTCTCGTATTGTTTGCTTTTTTAATACCCAATTCTTTATACAACGACTCCATATTTAATGTTGTATTAAGTGTATGAGTGTTAGAATTCTGAATTGAATTACCTAGGTTAAAATTTGAGAAACTTCCATCTGGGTTTTCAAATGGGAAATCCAAATTTAAATCAGAGCCTTTTTGCCATCTAAAGTCACTATTATACGTATAAGTCGACTGTAAGAAACTTAAAATAGGAATCTTATTAAGTGGTAATTCGTAATTAAGTAAAATCTGCTGGTTTTGAATATTTGGGTCGCCAACATCAAAGAAACCGTCCCAAATATCTAACTCAGGGTCTTGACGTCCATTAAGTCGATCATCAATAAAATAATTACGTACAATATTATTGTTACTTGCCGTGAAGTTAACACTTAAGTTATCTGTAAGATTATAATTTACAGCATACTGAAAATCGAATGTATAGTTTCGTCTAAACACTTCTTCGATTCCTATATTATTTCCTGCAAGTGCAACCTCTCTAAATTTTTGGCTATTAAAGTTTCGATTAATGTCTGTATTAATTGAGAAGTTTGTAGGTAAAAGATTAAAATTAAAATCTTTTAAAATCTTCCAATATTTCCCTGTAAAAAGGGAATCATTTTTCTTGAATGGTTCAATCTTTTTTGGTTCAAAACCATAAGTGTAGTTGACACCAGCTCTAATATTTTGTTGTAGTGAACGTTCTATCTCAAAATCTCGACTTTCAATTTTATTATTAGAATAGTTAAAGGTTAAGTTTTCGACATCATAAAAACGTTTTAGTTTTTCCGAATTAGTACGTTGCTTTTTAACACCAATAAAATTTATACTACGACGTTTAGTATACGTTTCAGACTGACGTTCTATTTGCTCTGCTTCTTCAGCAGACTGGGCAGCATCAACACGTGACTCTAAAGTCAAATCATTATAAAATGCATCAAACTGAGGTGTGATTAACTCTTCACTATGTGTATAACTCAATGGTAAATTAATACCCCATTTTTTTGGTAATAACTGACCTAATTTCACGTTAGTTACGACATCAAATCCTATAACATCCTCACGACTTCTTTCATTAGGGCTTTGCTCTAATCCACCAAAACCAATGGTACTCCTCTTTCCTGAAGCACTAACAGTTGCAAAATCTGCAAAATTGGTATCCATTGACATTATAGCTGCCCAACCACCTTCGTTTTCTAAATCCGACATTCGGAGCTCGTTAAACCATACCTCACCACAAACTGGTGTTCTATTTTTACCTGAGTGCTTAAGACCAACCATAAGTACTCTGACATTACCAAAGTTAGGATTACCTTTTATGGCAACACGTTTATTTGCGATACCTCCAGAAGGAAATTCAGCAACAGGTGATGCACTTAGCTCGTCATTTATAACATCATAATATGTTGGATCTTGATTAGCTAATGTCTGGGTGGAAATACCTCTAGATTTTATCTCTTGAAGTAATTCTAATGGAATATTAATCTCATTCTCTTCTGGCCAAATACGACGCTCTAAAGATGTGGCGCCATTTGGTATTAAATCACTATTGAGTAATGGAATTTCGACTTGATAAAAGTTATCCGTAAAATCATTACCTAATCTTATAAAGGCTACTAACTCTCCATCATCCAATACTTGATTTTCTTGTCCTTGAGCGTGCAGGAACATACGCAATTTTTTGTATTGACGCATATCTAAGCTAATATTCTTAAAAACACCTCGAGAATCTGTTTCCTCTAGGTCGCAGGCTTCTAAAACTAAAGATTGTTCATTTTGACGAATAACATTGTTATTATTGTTTAATTCTTCACGTCTTACGCCTGGTGGAATAACATAGTTACCATCATTTTCTTGAATACCAATAATAGCTACATTGAACTCTGCATTAGCACTATTATTTGTAGTATTGTTATCTAAATCCTGTGTAAAACGTCTCCAATCACTGCGTACCAAATCTAGAGTTGCAAATCGCATTACTGTTTGTTCTGTAAAATCAGTTAAATATAGACGTGCAAAACGTACTGATCTTATATCAGTAATACCTCCAACAGCTCTTGTTGGTTCAGATATTGGCAATCTAAATTGATACCAAGTTACATCTCTTGTATTTCCGTTAGGTAATGTTACTGGAGCTACTTTAACATCATTAATTTGAGGATTGTTGGCATTTAATGTTGTTGGTGTAACATCTACTTCGTACTCGAAATAGCTGTTAATAGTATTCATTGTATTATCTCTGTTGATATCTTCGACATCAGGCTGTGTTGTATTACCTCGATTAGTTTGAGAAAATTCATCTGGTGTATTGCCCTCAAAACCATTATAACTTCTATAACGTTGAAAAATATCTCCTTCAGTATTTAAAAAATATGCATAATTATCCAAAGATGGATCTGCTCCAAAATCTAATGCCGTACCTGTCTGTTGGGACATAAAAGCAACAATATCTTGCTCTTCTAGATCGTCATAACCATCGTAACCAACATCTTGATTGATACGTTCCTGTCCTAATGTACCAAACGTATATATTAGCGATTGATTTTGGGGAACTGCGTAAGGTGTTTGTAAATTTATATTTTGCAAAAAGTCAATATTACCGTCTTCAGGTAATCCATTTTCAAATTGCTTTTTACCATCTTTAAGAACATCTTCAGAAATATTACCTAAGTTAATTGTTAGTTTTCCTCCTTGACCAGTTGGGTTATCTAAAAAAGGATCTTGCACCCAAAACTCAATGTATTCTACATTGGCTTGTTCAAAATCTGTAGACGTTATTTGTCTTGTAATACCAGCCCAACTATCATTAGGGTTAAGTGCTTGACCATTTGCTGCTGTTGGGTCAAAGTTATAAGGTCCACGCTCTGATGGGTAATATGTTAAATCTAATGTATTTATAACTGCCTGTTGCCCTTGTACTAAATCTATTTCGGGAAAAATCTCCCTAATAAAAACACGTCTTGTATATAAGTTAGAAACATCATCGTCTGTAATTCCACTTGGACGTTGGGTTCCATAAAAGATAGGGTCAATGGTGTACCAGTTTAAAAGTGCTCTATCAAAACCATTTTGAATTCCTAAAGCATCTTCATTACCTTGAGAATATATACGACCTAAATCTAAAGGTCTACTTGATAGGTTCCACGCAAATGGTGATAGTAAATCTATATTACCTTGTGTACCTTCAAAATCATCAATATATGCTGTAGCTTCACCATCAAAATTTGTTCCTTTGGGAGCACCGGGAGCTAAATATGCAAACTCTCCTCTAACCGAAAAATTAGAAGCTACATCTGTATCTGTGTTAGGTAATTTATTTACCAAACGTGTAAAGAATGGTACTTCAGTAGCGAAGTTTCCGTTGATACCAAAAATGGTGTTATTAATTGGTTCAGAATCAAAGTTTGCTTTTTGAGTGATTGGACGCTCGTTTAAGTTTAAAAGTGTTCCTCCTAATAAGAAATTCTCATTAAACTGATGTTCTACATTAATACCTGTAAAACGACGTGTTTGCTGACCAAATAACGCATTATTTTCTACATCTACACTGATTGGGGTATTTGAAGCTTTAAGAGCTTCATCTAAAATCTCTACTCGACCCGATGCATAATTTACTGTATAATCTACACCTTCGACTAATAACTGCCCGTTTGCCGTAACCCTTACAGAACCACGTGCAGCATTAAATGGAATTGGTATACCTCCACTACCACCGCTACTTTTAAAACGTCCTTTTATCTGAAATTTATTTTTTTCAGAATCTTCTAATGCTTGAGTTTTTGTTGATTTATATAGTAAATCGTATACGTACTTTTCCTGATTTGGATTATATGATGCGTCGTTATCATAATCTTCAGTCAGATTATTTGGGTCAGATAAAACATCAAATAAGTACTCACCAAAAGGTTGCACTTTTGTGAAAATAATTTTTCCATTCTGAACAATAACGGTTCTATTTGGAACAAAATCAAAGAATCCATCACCTCCTTCTTGTGGGTCACCGTTAAAATTTAATCTATCTAAATGAAATAATCGAATTAATGGTGTTTCTTCAATCTCAGTATCATCTACTGTTGTGTTAGTATTATTGTCATACAATTCTGGAAAAGGCACAGTAACTCCGTTGACTACAGCAGGCGTAATGTAATTCAAAGGAGAAGCTTCTGTATAAAATATATTTAATCTAAAATCCTCTTGAGATAATTGAAAAGCTCCTGTGTCATAAATATTTTTCATCATTAAATTCCAGATAGGCTCTTCAACAGCTGTTACAGCACTCTTCAACATTTTAAGTACTAAACTTTGGTTATTTACTACCTGATTTCCGTTACCAGGATTAACTGTAACGTCTGTTGCATCTACACCGTCATTGGCAAACTCACCAACTTGATATACTTCTCCACCAACAGTATACTGAAACGCTACCGCTAAAACCTCATCATTTAATAGACGTTGATTTAACGAAATATAGCCTAATTGTGTATTTAATTGATAGTCTTGCCCTTGGTTTAGTTTACGTGCACTCTCTAAAATACCATAATCAAAACCTTCATTAACCGGAATATTTATACCACTTTGTACATTAGTAATATCTCTTACATTATCATTAAGTTCAGAGTTTGGACCACCAATATTTGTAGGGTCAAAGTTATTGTTTGGATTATCAGGAAAACCTTGAGGATTGTTACCGTTTGGGTTAAAATTTATAAAGTTTGGTGGTGTAATATCTAAACCTATATCTTCTATTCTCACCTCACCTAAATCCTGTAAAGCCACAACGTTACGTACATTTTGCGTCTGATTATTTCTGTTAGTTACCCAAACTTCTATTCTGGTCACCTGAACTTGTGTACTCAAATAGGGATAAGTTAGCATAGCCTTATCATAGTTCTGCTCAAAATATTGTGCTAAGAAAAAGTGACGATTTTCATCATAATCTCTTGCAAAAAATTCAAATTCTTCTAGAGTTCCTCCACCTTGTGCAGTCACAGAACGAGATTCTGATTGTTGTTCAGAAAATACAGCAGTTACTTTAGTTTTTCCAAATTGTAATTCTGTTTTTACACCAAACAAACTTTGTGCACCTGTTATTAAAGTGCTGTTTAATGGCATATTGACATTACCCACTTCTATCTTTTGTATGATATCGTCTTCAGTAGGGGTATATTCTAATTTTACTAGGTTTTGAAAATCAAAAGTTCGTTCTGTATCATATTGTGCATTAACCTGTAATCTTGTTCCGACTGTACCTGTTAAACTCATGCTAATACGCTGATCAAAATCGAATGTGAAATTACTTCGATTACGAGGTGTAAAAGTTGGATTATCTTGTTGTGAAAATAAAACCCCTAAATCGACATCTACAGAACCTTGAGGAATCACAGAAATAGTATTACCTCCAAAAATAGTTTCAAAAAAATCAGAGTTAACATAAAAATCAGGTAACAAATTTTTCTGAGCATCTTCACTGCCTTCTTTTTGCCCAGAAGCTGCATCTATTTTTTCTTTGTAATATGCATTAAGTTTTTCACGCTGTAGTAATTTCTGAAACTGTTCAGGAGTTAAAATCAATGGATAATTGACATTGAACTCTCCAATCTTCTCATTGTATATGTATCTATTTAAAAGTGGGTCATAGGTGTATTTAGACTGTATACTCCCTATTTTTGGTAGCTTAATTTCTCCAAATGTAAATGTTGTTTTTGTAGAATCTTGTGCAGCAGGATTAGTTTGTGCCGCAGTAATTCCAAAACATAAAAAACCTATAAGTAGTAGTCCATATTTTAATTTGACTAAATTGAAGGAGTTATTATTGTGGGTTGTATTCAAAAGAGTTATAAGTTTTTTAAAGCGTCTTTGATTAATTTTTCAACATTGGCATCTGGTTGTTGTGATAAAAGCTTTTCAATAACTTTTTCTGATTGTTTTTTGTTAAATCCTAAAACCTCTAATGCAGATAACGCTTCACTTTTATTAGTATTGCTTTGGTTTATTGAAACTTCATCAATTCCATAAACCTTTAACACTTTATCCTTTAAATCTAGGATTACACGCTGTGCTGTTTTAGCCCCAATTCCTTTTACAGATTGAATAGTAGCTACATCTGCAGAAGCAATAGCCTCTTTTACTTGGTCTGGGCTAAGAGATGACAACATAGTGCGGGCTGTACTTGCACCAATACCACTAACAGAAAGTAATAATCTAAAAATTTCTCGTTCAGTTTTTGAGGAAAAACCAAACAATGTATGACTATCTTCTTTCACTTGAAGATGTATGTATAATTTTAGATGTTCTTTGTCGGGAATTTGACCAAATGTGTGCAATGAAATATTAATCATATACCCCATTCCATTACAATCAATAACTACATCTGTTGGATTCTTCTCAACAAGCCTTCCCTCTATGTGTGTAATCATGTAGTTAAAAAAAAGTTAATGCCTCAAATGTAATAAAATTATTGAGACTAAATAGCCTCATAAAAGAGGAAAACATTTACTTTTTTTGCTTACGTTTTTCACGTTCTTGAGCATCTATTACTGCAATTGCTGTCATATTTACTATTTCGTCAACACTTGCTCCAAGTTGAAGGATATGTGCAGGTTTTCTTAAGCCCATCATAATTGGCCCTATAGATTCTGCTTTATTCAATTCCTTTAATAGTTTGTAAGTAATATTTGCAGACTCCAAATTTGGAAAAATAAGTGTATTTACCTTGCGCCCTGCTAATCTTGAAAAAGGAAAAATGTCTTGTAACATTTCAGAATTTAAGGCAAAATCTGCTTGAAGTTCGCCATCTACAATCATATCTGGATATGTTCTATGAAGATACTCAACCGCATTTCTTACTTTTTCTGCAGTCTCATTTTCTGAAGACCCAAAGTTAGAATAAGATACCATTGCCATTACAGGTTCTATACCAAACATCTTTGCAGCATTAGAAGTCATCTGTGTAATTTTAGCCAAATCCTTCGAAGAAGGATTTATGTTAATAGCCGTATCACTCAAAAACAATGGCCCTCTTTGCGTCATCATAACATTTGTAGTCGCTATACGAGAAACTCCTTTTGACATACCAATAAGCTCTAACATAGGTTTTACCACACTAGGATAACTTCGAGAATAACCCGATATTAATGCGTCTGCATCGCCTTGGTTAACCATCATTGCTGCAAAATAATTACGCTCTCGCATAATTTTTCGTGCAGAATATTTTGTAACACCATTACGCTCATGACGCTTCCAATAAGAATCGGCATACTTATTTTTTCGATCTAACTCTTCGTCAGATTTAGGGTCAATAATTAAAACGTCAGATTCATCAAATTCAATTTCTGTCATCAACTCCAAAATAGTATCTCTTCTCCCTAATAAAACAGGAATGGCGACACCTTCTTCATAAACAATTTGAGCCGCTTTTAAGACATCTAACTGATCCGCTTCAGCAAAAACTACCTTTTTAGGATTAGTCCTGGCTCGGTTTAATAGCAAACGAACTAGTTTATTATCTGAGCCTAAGCGCTCTAATAAGCTATTTTGATATTTTTCCCAATCCTCTATTGGTTCTTTAGCAACACCACTTTTCATAGCTGCTTTTGCAACAGCTGGAGGTACCTCGGCAATTAATCTAGGGTCAAATGGTTTTGGAATTATGTAGTCTTTTCCAAATGTGAGGCGTGTTTCGCCATAAGCAATATTAACTTGTTCGGGAACGGGTTCTTTAGCTAATTTAGATAAAGCCTTAACTGCAGCCATTTTCATGGCCTCGTTAATTTTTGTTGCTCTTACATCCAAGGCGCCTCTGAAAATAAAAGGAAACCCAAGAACATTATTAACTTGATTAGGATGATCACTGCGTCCTGTAGCCATAATAATATCATCTCTTGTATCTAATGCTAATTGATAACCAATTTCAGGATTTGGATTTGCCATGGCAAAAACAATAGGATTGGTAGCCATAACTTTTAGCATATCTGGCGTAACGATATCTGCCATAGAAAGTCCAACAAAAACATCCGCATCTACCATTGCTGCGTCTAAAGTATCTATTTTGCGATTTGTTGCAAACTCTGCTTTTTGACTTGTTAAATTATCTCTATCATCACGGATAACACCTTTGCTATCTAGCATAACGATATTTTCTCGTTTTGCTCCAAAAGCTTGGTATAATCGTGTACACGAGATTGCTGCTGCACCAGCACCACTAACAACAATCTTAACTTCTTTTATATCTTTTTCTGCAAGCTCTAAGGCATTTAATAATGCAGCAGCGGAAATAATTGCAGTACCATGTTGGTCGTCATGCATAACAGGAATATCAAGTTCTTCCTTTAAGCGACGTTCAATTTCAAATGCTTCAGGAGCCTTTATATCTTCAAGATTAATCCCACCAAAAGTTGGTGCGATATTCTTTACAGTTTCTATGAATTCATCTACATTTTCTGTATCAACTTCGATATCAAAAACGTCTATATCTGCGAATATTTTAAAAAGTAAACCCTTACCTTCCATAACAGGTTTTGAAGCTTCAGGACCAATATTACCTAAACCCAAAACAGCTGTACCATTAGAAATTACAGCTACTAAGTTTCCTTTTGTGGTGTATTTGTAGACGTTTTCTTTGTCCTTTTCTATTTCTAAACAAGGTTCTGCAACACCTGGTGAGTAAGCCAACGCTAAATCTCTCTGAGATGCGTACTTTTTTGTAGGTACTATTTTTATCTTACCTGGCGTAGGCTTTGCATGATATACTAATGCTTCTCGCCTTTTACTCTCTTTACTCATAATTTAAAAATAAATTAAGCTACAAAGATAAGAATTGATATATTGAATATTCAATCTTTCAAAAACTTAATATTGCGTTGTAATCCAGTAAACTTTGTACGCTTTACCGCAGATTTTTTAAATACTTTCCTAAAAGTATCTTCGGTAATCTCATCCCAATCTTTTTTTGTCATAGATAAGAGTTCTGGATGTGGATTAAATAAGGGTTCGTTATGAGATTTACTAAAACGGTTCCAAGGGCAAACATCTTGGCATACATCACAGCCAAACATCCAATCGTCAAATTCACCTTTGAATTCTGTAGGTATATTTTCTTTTAATTCTATTGTAAAATAAGATATGCACTTACTACCATTGACAACATAAGGTTCCGTAATCGCTTGAGTTGGGCAAGCATCAATACATGCTGTACAACTGCCACAATGGTCAGTTGTTGGTGTATCGTATTCTAGTTCTAAGTCAATAATAAGTTCAGCTATAAAATAAAAAGAACCTGTTTTTTGACTTAATAGATTACTATGTTTTCCAATCCAACCTAATCCGCTTTTAGCTGCCCAAGCTTTATCTAAAACAGGTGCGGAATCCACAAAAGCACGTCCATTAACTTCTCCTATTTCTTCTTGAATTACATAAAGAAGTTCTTTTAGCTTATCTTTTATAACAAAATGATAATCTGTACCGTAAGCATATTTTGAGAGTTTATATGTATCCTCTAGCTGAACTTCCTCTGGATAATAATTAAGTAACAAGGATACTACACTTTTTGAACCTTCTACCAATAGTGTTGGGTCTAATCTTTTATCGAAATGGTTTTCCATGTAACGCATTTCGCCATGCATATTTTTATTAAGCCACGCTTCTAGTCGCGGTGCTTCTTGTTCTAGGAATTCAGCTTTACTTATACCACAAGACAAAAAACCGAGGCGTTTGGCTTCGGTTTTAATAAGTTGTGTGTATTTTGTTTTATTATTAATCAAAATAAACCACCTTGAGTTGGCCCTTTAATTTTTCCTAAGTGTTTATATGCTTGCTCTGTAACTTCTCGTCCTCGTGGTGTTCGCATAATAAATCCTTGTTGGATTAAAAAGGGTTCGTATACTTCTTCGATAGTTTCTGAACTTTCACTTACAGCTGTAGCTAAAGTTGTAATTCCGACTGGTCCACCTTTAAATTTATCAATAATGGTAGTTAATATTTTATTATCCATTTCATCCAAACCGTGAGCATCGACGTTTAGTGCTTCCAATGCAAATCTTGATATTTTGATATCGATATTACCATCGCCTTTTATCTGAGCAAAATCTCGAACTCGTCTTAAAAGTGCGTTTGCGATACGAGGTGTCCCGCGACTACGACCAGCAATTTCGATGGCAGCTTCCATTGTTATTGGCATATTTAATATCTGAGCACTTCGCTGAACAATTGTTGTTAGTAACTCCGTTTTATAATACTGAAGTCTACTACTTATCCCAAAACGTGCACGCATTGGAGCTGTTAATAATCCTGAACGTGTAGTTGCTCCAACCAATGTAAAAGGCGCTAAATTGATTTGAACGGTTCTGGCATTTGGTCCAGACTCAATCATAATATCAATCTTATAATCTTCCATCGCAGAGTAGAGATACTCTTCTACAATTGGACTTAGACGGTGAATTTCATCGATAAACAAAACATCGCGTTCGTCAAGGTTTGTTAGTAAACCAGCTAAATCACCTGGCTTATCTAAAACCGGTCCAGAGGTAACCTTTATGCCAACACTTAACTCATTAGCCAAAATATGTGCTAAAGTCGTTTTACCAAGACCCGGAGGTCCATGAAATAAAGTGTGGTCTAAAGCCTCATCTCTTAGGTTAGCTGCCTGAACAAAAATCTGAAGATTTTCTAGTACTTGATCTTGGCCTGTAAAGTCATCGAATGAGAGTGGTCTCAATTTCTTTTCGACATCGAGTTCTTCTGGTGAAAAATTCTCGTTAGTTGGATCTAAATTTTCGTTCATATTAAAACAAATATAAAGAAAAAGCCTTTCTAAATTAGAAAGGCTTTATATATAAGTTATAAGATGATTTTAATGTTGTAATTCTTCTTCACCATCTTTCATAGGAACGTTCTGAGGTACAAAATCCTCATCGTGTCCCGGTTTACTATAATCATAAGGCCAACGGTAAACATGAGGAATTGCTCCTGGCCAATTACCGTGCATATGCTCAACTGGTGCTGTCCACTCTAGTGTATTAGATTTCCATGGGTTTTGTTCAGTTTTCTTTCCATAGAAAATACTAACTACAAAGTTGTATAAAAACACTAACTGAGCTACACCTGCTATTAATGCGAATATAGTGATTACACCTTGTGCGTTTGTGGTATCATCAAATAATGGAAAGTTTGAATTTGTATAATAACGCCTTGGTAAACCTGCCATACCTATAAAGTGCATTGGAAAAAATACACCATATGCACAAATTGCAGTAATCCAGAAGTGTAAATAACCTAGATTTTTGTTCATCATACGCCCAAACATTTTTGGAAACCAGTGGTATATACCAGCAAAAACTCCGTATAGTGCTGAAATACCCATTACTAAGTGGAAGTGAGCTACAACGAAATACGTATCGTGAACATTAATATCTAATGCAGAATCTCCTAAGATTATCCCTGTTAGACCACCTGTAATAAAAGTAGAAACTAAACCAATAGAAAACAGCATCGCAGGATTCAATTGGAGATTTCCTTTCCAGAGTGTGGTTATATAGTTGAAAGCTTTTACCGCAGAAGGTATTGCTATCAACAATGTTGTAAATGTAAATACCGAACCTAAGAATGGATTCATTCCTGAGATAAACATATGGTGACCCCAAACTATTGTAGATAAAAATGCAATTGCTAAGATAGACGCTACCATAGCTCGGTAACCAAAAATAGGTTTACGAGAGTTTGTTGCAATAATCTCTGAAGTAATACCTAATGCTGGTAATAGTACGATATATACTTCTGGATGACCTAGGAACCAGAATAAGTGCTCAAATAAAACTGGAGAACCACCTTGGTAATGTAATACTTCACCTTGAATAAAAATATCTGACAGGAAGAAAGAAGTTCCAAAACTTCTGTCCATTATTAATAATAGTGCTGCTGATAGTAATACTGGGAAAGAAACTACACCTATAATTGCAGTTACAAAAAATGCCCATATTGTTAAAGGTAAACGTGTCATTGACATACCTTTTGTTCTTAGGTTTATTACTGTAACTACATAGTTAAGCGAACCTAATAACGATGATGCAATAAATATAGCCATAGATACTAACCATAATGTCATACCCATGCCTGAACCACCTTGAGCCATTGGCAAAGCTGATAATGGAGGATAAATTGTCCATCCTGCAGCAGCTGGTCCAGCTTCAACAAAAAATGACAAAATCATAATCACACATGAAACAAAGAATAACCAATATGAGATCATATTTAAGAAACCTGATGCCATATCGCGTGCTCCAATCTGCAATGGAATTAATAAATTACTAAATGTTCCACTCAATCCAGCGGTTAATACAAAGAATACCATAATAGTACCATGAATCGTAACTAATGCTAAATAAATATCGGCATCCATGACTCCTCCGGGTGCCCATTTACCTAATAAAGCCTCAAAAATGACATTTGGCTGTTCTGGCCATGCAATTTGCATACGTATCATAAGAGACATCATGATTCCAATGATACCCATGATAATTACACCAGTAATTAAATACTGCTTAGCAATCATCTTATGGTCTTGACTAAAAATGTATTTAGTCACAAAAGTTTCTTTGTGGTGATGTACGTCGTGATCGTCGTGACCGTGTGTTTCTGCTGTTACTGACATAATCTCTTTTTCTTTTTTCTTAATACAATTTTTTCTAAAACTAGTCTAATAATGAATTTTCGAAAGTCTTTTGTTCTTTCATCCACGCATCAAACTCTTCTTGTGTCTCAACCACTATCTTCATTTGCATGTTGTAATGTGACTTTCCACAAATTTTATTACAAAGTAATAAATAATCAAACTGATATAATAAATCTTGTCCTGCTTCATCAATTTCAGCTTTACGTTCTAAACGTAAGGCGTTGATATTTTCAACTTTTTCTTGAATATCAGGGTTTTGTCGCATCTCTGCGGTAGTTACTGTTGGTGTAAACGCAAATTGCGTAACCATACCTGGGACACAGTTCATTTGTGCTCTAAAGTGTGGCATGTAAGCTGAGTGTAATACGTCTTGAGAACGCATCTTGAATAATACTGGTCTTCCTTTTGGTAAGTGTAATTCTGTTACTATAACATCATCTTGAGCATTAGGGTCATCCTCATCTACACCCAATATGTTGGCTTTATCCAAATCAATTAATCTAACGTTTGCCTTACCCAATACATTATCGCTTCCACCGTATCTTGCTTTCCAGTTAAATTGTTGGGCATATAATTCAACAACCATTGGATCATCACTTTCATCAACATTCATAATGTCATTCCATGTAAATAATCCATAGATGATTAAACCTGCTAAAACTATTACAGGAATAACAGTCCAAATAGCTTCTAACATGTTATTATCGGCATAGAATAATGCTTTACGTCCTTTTTCTCCTTTGTATTTGTAGGCGAAGTAGTGTAATAAAAATTGTGTTATAGTTTGCACAATGAAGATAACCACCATTGAAATAATCATCAGACTATCAAGTCCAGGTCCATGCTCTGAAGCTGAGTTAGAGGTTAATGGTAAATCGCCTAAGTATACAAAACTTGCAATCGTAATGGCATAGATAAAGATTAAAAAAGCAATCATCATATAACCATTAAATTTATTGTCTTTATCGGTTGCTACTTGATTATTTGAAGCACCAACCTGCGCTAAATCAAAAATCTTAACCATCTGCCACATGGCAACGGCTACAAATAGTACTATTATAAATATTAACAAAGTTGTCATTATCGTTTCAGTTCTAAATTTTTAATTAATAATGAAAGTGTTCACTTTCTTTTACAAATGGATTTCCTTTTGCCAATAATGGAGCTTTACTTAGTGCTGTAAATACAACATACAGGAATATTCCAGCAAATAAACATATAGCTCCAAGCTCAGGTGCTCCAATAAACCATCTTTCGCTAACCGTTGCTGGCATAATCATATTAAATACATCTAGGTAGTGACCACATAATATTACAATACCTGCCATTACTACAAACCATGGTATACGTTTGTAATCGCTATTCATTAATAACAACAATGGGAATATGAAATTCATTGCCACCATACCGAAGAATGGCAATTTGTAATCTTCTATACGAGCTACAAAATATGTTACCTCTTCAGGAATATTAGAATACCAGATTAACATAAACTGTGAAAACCATAAATATGTCCAGAAAATACTAATACCAAACATGAATTTAGCTAAATCATGTAAGTGACTATCGTTTACAAATTCTAATAAGCCTTTAGACTTTAGATAAATTGTGATTAATGCAATTACTGTAATACCACTTACAAACATGCTTGCAAATACATACCATCCAAATAATGTAGAGAACCAGTGTGGATCAACTGACATAATCCAATCCCAAGACATCATAGATTCTGTGTAGATATAGAATACTAAGAAACCTGCAGATATTCTAAAATTCTTTTTAAAATTGCTGTTTCCATCAACATTATCCTGTGCTAAAGAGAACTTACGAGAAAAATAACGATAAGCAGACCAACCAGCCAAGAATATAATCCCTCTTGCAAAGAACCATCCTTTATTTAACCAACTTTGTTTTGCCTGAATTATTTCATCATGTGCAACTACGCTATCATCCATCCAAATAAAAATATGAGAATCTCCTATAGCAGCTACTAACAATACTAAAATACCACCCGGCAACACATAAGCTGTAATACCTTCCATTACTCTGAAGAGTACTGGTGACCATCCTGCTTGAGAAGCATATTGGATAGCATAAAAAGCTAATACGCCTAAAGCAATCATAAAGAAAAAGAATGCAGCTACATAAAGTGCAGCATAAGGTCTGTTATGTATTTGGTGTAATGCATGCTCTTCATGGGTCATTTCGTGACCTTCTTCTGCATGGGTATCACCTTCTCCATCTAAAGAAGCAATAATGCTTCCATTTCCACCATCGTATTTTCCCTCTTCTGCATGACCCTCATCATGGTGATCATCGTGCATATATTCAGCAATATTATCTTCAGTAACCTGACTTGCCGAATAAAAACCATAACCAACACCTAAAGCTCCTATTATTACAAGAACAAGTGCTACTAGTTTTAATCGATTTGAAATTTTATATTCCATTATATAAATCTTTATCTAAATCTTATTTTTCTAATTCTGCTTTAAGTTTTTCAACATAAGCAACAACTTGCCAACGTTCTTCTTCGTTCATAAAGTTTGCATATGAACCCATAGAATTTAATCCATAGTAAATAACGTGATAAATACTTCCTTCTGTTAATTCTCTTGCTGCGTAACTCGGTACACCAAGAATTTTTTCGCGCTTCATCAAAATTCCTTGACCATCGCCTTTATTTCCATGACATACGCCACAATAAATTTCGTAAAGTTCTTTACCTCTTTCGTAGTCTACTGCTGAAGAATCTAATGGGCTATTTAAACCAACTTTTGCTTCTTCGTAACCTGCTGTAGTGTCTTCAATTTCGTATAAAGAATAACCTCTTGCGATAGTACCTTCTACAGGTAATTGTGCTTCAACACCATTGGCAAATGCATCTGATTCTTGGTAAGCTTCATAACCTACAGACTCATACATATTTGGCATGTACTGGTAGTTACGTCTTGTTTTTTTATTACAAGACACAATGGTTAATAGTAATACTACTGTTATTTTTAAAGTCGTCTTCATATTAATGTGCGTCTTCGTCTTTATCTACAATATTAATCTCAACGGCACCAGTTTCTTTCAAAAGGTTAGTTAAGTCTGCTTCATTATCATGGATAGCTATTTCCATAAGGAACATATCATCCGTAGTTCTTGGATCTGGATTTTCGGCTTTCTTAAATGGCCACATTCTACTACGTAAGTAAAATGTAATTACCATTAAGTGCGCAGCGAAAAATACTGTTAGCTCAAACATGATAGGCACAAATGCGGGCATGTTTTCTAAATAACTAAAGCTTGGTTTACCACCAATATCTTGCGGCCAATCTTTAATCATTATAAAATTCATCATTACAACAGCCACTGTTAATCCAACACAGCCGTACATAAATGCGCATATAGCTAAACGTGTTGGAGATAGACCCATTACTTTGTCTAGTCCGTGAACCGGAAATGGTGTATATATTTCTTCGATATGATGTTTTTCTGCCTTTACTGATTTTACAGCAGACATTAAAACGTCGTCATCGTTATAGATAGCATGAATTACTTTTGAAGCTGCTTCCATATCTATTAGTTTAATAAGTTTTTAGCCTGTCCTGCCCAATCATCTCTCTCAGCTCTTCCTGGGAAAGATTCCGTAATTGAATCTAACAAGTCGTATTCGTTTTTAGTCATCTTACTTACTTGTAAGAATGTATAAATACCAATACTATTTAATACTCCTTCCATTTTAGGTCCAACACCACTGATTTTTTTCAAATCATCAGCTGTACCAGTTGCTGAGTCAAATGTCCCAATACTTCCTAATAAGTTACTTACTTTTTCAGAGTTGTCTTTGGTAGATAAAGTTGGTGCTGCTTTAGATAAACTAGTATTAGATGTTTTTGCATCCGCTCCTGTACCAACTAAACTATCACCACGCTCTCTAATTATTTTGTAACGCTCACCTGAAGATTTTAGAATTGTTTTTACTTCGGCTTGTGCTATTACTGGGAATGTACGTGAGTACAATAAAAATAGTACAAAGAAGAATCCTATTGTTCCTATAAATATTCCAATATCTACAAATGTTGGAGAGAACATAGACCACGAAGATGGTAAGTAATCTCTGTGTAATGATGTTACAATAATTACAAAACGCTCAAACCACATTCCGATGTTTACTACAATCGAAATTGCGAAGGAGAACATGATGCTTGTACGTAATTTTTTGAACCACATAAATTGTGGAGAGAATACGTTACATGACATCATTGCCCAGTAAGCCCAAGCATAAGGTCCAGTTGCTCTGTTTAAGAAAGCATACTGCTCATACTCTACACCAGAATACCATGCAATAAATAACTCTGTAATATATGCAACACCTACAATAGAACCTGTAAGCATGATTACGATATTCATTAATTCAATATGCTGCACCGTAATGTAATCCTCAAGACTACATACTTTACGCATTATTATGAGTAACGTGTTTACCATGGCAAAACCTGAGAAAATCGCACCAGCAACAAAGTATGGTGGGAAAATCGTCGTATGCCAACCTGGTATAACAGAGGTTGCGAAATCAAAAGATACAATAGTATGTACAGAAAGTACTAAAGGTGTTGCTAGACCAGCAAGGACCAATGATACTTCTTCAAAACGTTGCCAATCCTTAGCTCGTCCTGACCAACCAAAACTTAATAACGAATATATTTTCTTTTGGAAAGGTCTTACAGCTCTATCTCTAATCATTGCAAAATCAGGTAATAAACCTGTCCACCAAAATACTAATGATACAGATAAATAAGTAGATATTGCAAATACATCCCAAAGTAACGGCGAGTTAAAGTTTACCCATAACGAACCAAACTGATTAGGAATCGGTAGTACCCAGTATGCCAACCATGGACGACCCATGTGAATAATTGGGAATAAACCTGCTTGTACAACTGAGAAAATAGTCATGGCTTCCGCAGAACGGTTAATTGCCATTCTCCATTTTTGACGGAATAATAAAAGTACTGCAGAAATTAGAGTTCCTGCGTGACCGATACCTACCCACCAAACAAAATTGGTAATATCCCAAGCCCAGTTTACAGTCTTATTAAGACCCCAAACTCCGATACCTGTTGATATCGTATAAATGATACAACCTATTCCCCAAAGAAAAGCTACAAGAGCAATACTAAAAACAATCCACCAAGCGCGGTTTGCTTTTCCTTCGACAGGTCTAGCAACTTCGACAGTAACGTCGTGATAGGATTTTTCTCCTGTTACTAAAGGTCTTCTAATAGGTGCTTCGTAATGAGACGCCATAATTATATATTGATTTCTTTAATTAATTTAAGCTTTCGTATTTCTAACTTTCGTATGGTAAAATACATTTGGTTTTGTACCTACGTACTCTAACAAATGATACATACGGTCATCTTCTTTTAATTTGGCTATTTCACTCTCTTTATCATTTACATCACCAAATTTCATAGCACCATTTCCGCAAGCTGCAGAACATGCAGTTTGGAACTCACCATCTTTAACTTCACGTCCATCACGTTTAGCATCCAAAATTGTTTTCTGTGTTTTTTGAATACAGAATGAACATTTTTCCATTACACCACGAGAACGAACTGTAACATCTGGATTTAATACCATACGTCCTAAATCGTCATTCATAAAGTAATCGAACTCATCATTTTGATTGTATAGGAACCAATTGAAACGACGTACTTTATAAGGACAGTTATTAGCACAGTAACGTGTACCTACACAACGGTTATACGCCATATGGTTTTGACCTTGACGACCGTGAGCTGTTGCAGCTACAGGACAAACCGTTTCACAAGGTGCGTGGTTACAATGCTGACACATTACTGGTTGGAATACAACTTGTGGATTATCGTTAGGATTTTCCATTTCACCAAACTCACTTAATGAGCTTCCTAAACCGGAAATATTATCTTTCTTTTCTAAATCTCCACTGAAAGTATCTTCAGAAGAATAGTATCTATCAATACGCAACCAGTGCATATCTCTACTACGTCTCATTTCAGTCTTACCAACAACAGGAACATTATTTTCTGCATGACATGCGACAACACAAGCACCACAACCTGTACAGGCATTTAAATCTATTGATAAGTTAAAGTGATGCCCGATTGATCGGTCAAAACTATCCCATAAATCTACTTCTGGAGATGTAACAGGTGTTTCAACATGATTTAATGATACTTCAGGAATTGCATTCCAGTATTTTTTATCTTTTGTATTGAATACCTCTAAAGTTGTTTCTTTAATGATATCTCCACGTCCCATTAATGTGTTGTGTAATTGTACACAAGCAAATTCGTGAACTCCAGTAGCTTTAGAAATAGAAACTTCTTGAGTTGAATTAAAGTTTTGATATAATGGGTAGGCGTTTACACCTGTTTGCATTTCTTCTTTAAGACCAGAAGTTCTACCATAACCTAATGATAAACCTACTGAACCTTTGGCTTGACCTGGTTGAATTAAAACAGGAACATCTTTGACAGTCACACCATTTACAGTAACATCTACTTTGCTACCATTAAGACCTCCATTAGCTACATTTTCATTAATTAACCCATTAGCATCTGCATCAGCTTGCGAAATCGTTAAATAATTATCCCAAGATGTACGTGTAATAGGGTCTGGGAACTCTTGTAACCAAGGGTTATTAGCTTGCTGACCATCACCTAAACCAGTTTTGGTGTAGATAGCTAACTCCATACCACTTGACTTTACAGAAGCTGCTAGTGCTCTAGCTGCATTACCGTTTGGTGTTTCAGTTTCATCAGTATCTTTTGATGTCGCTGTAGTTTCTTCAACAACTGAAGAAGTTGCTGCAAAAACACCATCATGCATGGCTTGGTTATATGACGCACCATTAAGGATACTTTCTTTCCAAGTTGCTTTGATGTAATCGTTATAAGCTGTTGCGTTATCAGTCCAAGTTAATAATAAGTCTTGAAATTGTTTTGTGTCAAATAAAGGACGAATCGTTGGTTGCATTAACGCATAATGTCCAGTTTTGATTTCAACATCTCCCCAAGATTCTAGATAATGAGGTGCTGCTGCGATATAGTCGCAATTTAAAGCTGTCTCATCTTGCTTCATAGTAAAAGCAATAGACTTTGTTTTCTTTAAACCTTCTGCAAAATCAGCTGCGTTTGGCAATGTATACATTGGATTGACACCAACCATTACTAAAGCACCAACTTTACCAGCTTTCATATCAGTAACCAATTGCATTACTGCTTTGTCGTTACCTTGTTTTGTATTGATAGTTGTTTTAGAATCAAAAGCTTTACTTGATAAAGCTTCGTTAATTTCTAACACTACTGTTTGAGCATTTACATCTTGTATTCCTGTAACAACGACACCATTGCTTCCAGCTTTCTTTAATTCGTTAGCTGTTGCTTGTACAGCTTTGGTGATGTTTTCTGGTAAATCCACTGAAACAGAACCGCCAACTACTAAACTGTGTAATTTAGCTAAGGCTTTTTTCTGCTCACTAGGTTTCACTGGCACTCGCTTATCAGCATTTGCACCTGTTAATGACATATTAGATTCAAACTGAATGTGACGAGACATTTTTCCTTGTTCAGGAATTCGCTTTGCAGAGTATCCAGAATCAAATCCACCACCTTGCCAATCGCTTAAGAAATCAGCACCAACAGAAACAATAGTCATTGCTTTAGAAAAATCATAATTTGCTAAAGCACGCTTTCCATACATCGCTTGAAATGCATCTAATGCTGCTGATTCTGAAACTGCATCGTAAGATACATGACGTACATTACCATACTTTTCAAAGAACTCACCAACTAATTTAGACGTTGATGGACTTGCAAAAGTTTGAGTTAAGAATACAATCTCCTTATCTCCAACTTCGTTAAATATCTTTTTTGTGTCTGCGTTGAAAGTTTCCCATGAAATAGCGTCGCCGCCTTTCATTGGACCTTGTAATCTGAGACTATCGTATAACCCTAAAATTGAAGCATTAACTCTTGCATTAGCATGACCGTTGGTCATTGCCAATTCGTTATTCTCAATTTTAATTGGTCTACCTTCTCTTGTTTTTACTAAAACACTAGCAAAATCGTAACCATCTGCAATCGTCGTTGCATAATAGTTTGCTACTCCAGGAACAATTTCCTTGGGCTGCACTACATATGGTATAGATTTTACTACTGGTCCTTCACAAGCAGCTAAAGATGCAGCTGCTGTACTAAAACCAACATATTTTAAGAAATCACGACGCGTAGTAGATGAAGTTTCTAATGTTTCCTTATCTCCTAAAAACTCATCTGTAGGAATTGCTTCTACAAATTCGTTTTGTTGTAGCGTCTCAACAATAGAGCTATTTTCGTTTAGCTCCTCAACACTTTTCCAGTATTTCTTGTTTGATGACATATAATTGTGAGTTACTTCTTAATTATTAATAATGACACTTACCACATTCTAATCCGCCCATTTGCGCTGCAGTTAACTGCTCCACTCCATATTTCTTAGATAATTGTTCGTGGATTTTAGTGTAGTAATCATTGTCTTTAACTTTCACGTTTGTTTCTCTGTGGCAATTGATACACCAACCCATTGTTAATGGCGAGTGTTGGTACATAATTTCCATTTCTTCAACTGGACCATGACATGTCTGACACTCTAAACCTGCTACAGAAACGTGTTGCGAGTGATTAAAGTAAGCAAAGTCTGGTAAGTTGTGTATGCGAATCCATTTTACAGGACTTGTTTCACCATTGTATTTCTGGTTATCCTCGTCCCATCCAACAGCTTTGTATAATTTCTGAATTTCGGCATTGTAATCTACGCCATACTCTTCGCCTTCTGCATAAGTTTCTGGAGCTACTTCAGCAATATTTTTATGACAATTCATACAAACATTTAATGAAGGAATCCCTGAATGCTTACTTACTCTTGCTGAAGAGTGACAGTATTTACAATCAATCTGGTTATCACCTGCGTGAATTCTGTGTGAGTAATGTATTGGTTGAACTGGCTCGTAACCTTGATCAACACCTACTTGCATTAAGTAACCATAAACAAAATAACCACTGGCTAATAAGAATATGATTGACGTAACTAACACTAAAAACTGGTTTTGAGCGAAAGCTTTCCATATTGGAATTCTTTTCTCTGTTACGGGAACCTCAATTCCTTTTGCATCAGCAAAACGCTTTAAAGTACGGTTTACTAGAACTAAAGCTATTGCTAATAAACCAAATAATAAAGCTAAAGCCCCTAAAATTATTGAGTTTGATGTTGCATCGCCACTAACAGCTTCACCTCTAGCAACTACTTTAGGCTCCGGTGGTGGAGGCGGTGGCTGAGCTGTATAAGCTAAAACATCAGAAATCTCTTGGTCCTCTAACTGAGGAAACGCGTTCATAGCAGTTTGGTTATACTCATTCCAGATTTTGTTGGCGTAAGTATCTCCAGATTTAATTAATGCCGAACTGTTTCTTATCCACTTGTTTAACCACTCTCTATCTAATCCTTCATCTTCATACAATCTTGCTTCAACATTACGCAGAGCTGGACCTGTCATCTTTTTGTCAAGTTTGTGACACGCTGCACATTGAGAATTAAATAAAGATTTTCCGTTTACAGGATCTCCCTCTTGGGCTAAAATAGTAGTTGAAAACGTAAGTAATAATATAAAACCTAAACGAAGAATGCTTGAGGTTAAATTACGGTAGATAACGTGTTTCATATGTATTATTAAATTATCTTCTATTTTGGTATGATTTTTTCATAGAAATGTGATAAAAATCATGGTTCTAAAAACTCAGGCAAAAATAAGGCATAAAGTCGATTTTAGAAATGTTACAGAACTCTTAATAACTAATTTATAAAGGTTCTAAATAACATTAAATGTCCTGTATACGTTAAGAAAATATAACTTTGTACTATTAATATATGATTATGAACAAATTGATTATAAAACGCTTGTTTTTTTTAACACTTATCTGCCTTTGCGGATCAATAAGTGCCCAAGAGGGCACAGTAAATATTGACCAGTCAAAAGCCATTGATAAACTCTTAGAGTTTAAGAAAGATATCAAAACTGTTGGGACTTTTAGAATACAAGTTTACAGTGGTAGCAGCTCCTCGGCAGCTAGCAATGTTAAAGCAGAATTTAAGCAATCTTATGGCCAATGGCCTGTTGAAATGGTTTTTAACACACCTAATTACAAAATATGGGTTGGAAACTTTAGAGATCGATTAGAAGCCGATCGAGCTTTACTTCGTATAAAGAAAAATTACATGAATGCTTTTATTTTTAAACCTAAGAAGGATTAAAAATATTATCAAAAAACTAAAAAAGGCGAAACTTAAATTTAAGTTTCGCCTTTTTTTATTGTACTAAAACTTTCTTTTTCAAGACAGTATCTTCAATTTCAATTTTCAAAAAATACACACCTCTTCTAAGTTGAGAGACATCAATAATTTCAGAGTTTTTACCTTTGTAAATACGCTTGCCTAAAATATCATAAAGCGAGACCAAATAATCCGAATTATTTGAATTATTTGAATTTGATTCTAAATAGAGTTTATCTTTTACAGGATTAGGATAAACTGAAAATTGTTGATTCAAATCTACACCATCTACTCCCAAAATTGAACTTTGCACTGCGCCAGTAAGGTCATTAATAGTTCCACAAATTGACTGAGTTATAGTCGTAGCCTCTTGCCAAGTACCAAGGGTTAAGTCGGGAGGATTTGGTTGTGACGCTGAGTCGTTGTAGTACAATACATAAGTGCTTGTGAAGCCGTCATTGCCATCATCTGCCAAAATTTCCCATCGCATATTACTATCATTCCAAGCAATACGAATTTTACAGAATCCTATTCCGCTGCAATCTCTAGAGCCCATTGAAGGATCAGAAACTGTTTGAAACACATTTCTTTCGTCTACCAAGCTAATTTGTTCAAAAATATAATCTTGGCTATCCAATAAACTATTACATGCATTCAATGTGATTTGTTGAGCTCCAACCAATAGCCCAAACACTAAAAATACAACTGTAATACATTGTTTGAAAAATCTCATGACTATCTAGTTTTGCGAAGGAAAAATACCACTAACACAAATAACATATCTAACACCTAAATATGGCTGTCTATTTGGCACAGGTTGTCCTCCACCTGTATTACTTATTACACTTGTATTCATAGTTGTTGTTGCGCCTCCAGTTGCGTATTCAGGGTCTAAAATTTTTGTTTGTGCTGGGTAATTATTTGCTGGAGAAGAACTGTCTCCATCTGCTGCCACAGCTGTAACAGAATGACTATGAGAAGGAAGTTGAGACACTTGTAAAGTATTGGTTTCATTACCTCCTTTTTCTCCTTGAGAAATAGTCGACAAACCTGGGCCATTGCCAATACCAACTGGAACTCTTCCTCTTAAATCTGGCAAAGCAAATGTCGTTTGCCCATCACCTCCGTAAGTTATCCCTAATAAAGAGAAAAGAGCTTGATTTTGTGCTATAGGAAGCAAACGACCATCACAAGGAAGCCAATCTCTTTGATTAAAAGTTATACCGGTGAGCTTTATATCTCCTAAATATGCTTCTTGTGCATTAGATAAAGTTATAGATCCAATAGCAAAAGCTACTAAAAATAAATTTGTGATTTTTTTCATGACTAGTTGATTTATTTATTAAAAGTAAAGTTAGTCATAATACACAAGCAAAAAAGCACTTATTAAAAAACAAGTACTTTGTCCACTTTTTGTCTACTTTAAAAAAAGTCTATTTTAAAGTCTTTTTCACTTCTACTTCTTGGAAAGATTCGATAACATCACCGATAGCTATATCATTATAACCTTTGATTTGCATACCACAATCGTATCCTTTTGAAACTTCTTTTACATCGTCTTTGAAACGTCTTAATGCTTCTAATTCTCCTGTATGGACTACGACACCATCTCTAATAATTCTGATACCAGAATTTCTGAAAATTTTACCATTCATCACCATACAACCTGCAATATTTCCGATTTTAGAAACTTTGAAGATTTCTCTAATTTCGGCAGTACCAGTAACTTCCTCTTTGACTTCTGGAGATAACATACCTTCCATCGCGTCTTTAAGATCGTTAATAGCCGCATAAATAATTGAGTATGTACGGATATCGATTTCTTCTTTATCAGCAATCATACGTGCATTACCAACTGGTCTTACATTAAACCCGACAATAATAGCATCTGATGCAGTTGCTAATAATACATCACTTTCTGTAATGGCTCCAACACCTTTATGAATGATATTTACTTGAATTTCTTCGGTAGACAACTTCTGGAAAGAATCTGTTAATGCTTCAACAGAGCCATCCACGTCACCTTTAAGGATAATATTCAACTCTTGGAAATCTCCAAGTGCAATACGTCTCCCGATTTCATCAAGTGTAATATGACGTTGTGTTCTCACAGATTGTTCGCGTTGTAACTGTGTACGTTTGGTTGCAATTTGCTTTGCTTCACGTTCATCAGAGAATACGTTAAACTTATCACCTGCTTGTGGCGCACCATCTAATCCTAAGATTGAAACTGGTGTTGATGGGCCTGCTTTGGCAACATTATTTCCACGTTCGTCTTGCATGGCTTTTACTTTACCAGAATTTTTTCCTGCTAATACGTAATCACCAACTTTTAATGTACCGGCTTGTACTAATATTGTAGATACATATCCACGTCCTTTATCTAAGAAGGCTTCAACTACAGTACCTTGAGCTGCTTTATTTGGATTAGCTTTAAGCTCTAATAATTCGGCCTCAAGCAATACTTTTTCTAATAATTCTCTTACACCAGTACCTACTTTTGCTGAGATATCATGAGATTGGATTTTTCCACCCCAATCTTCAACTAAAAGATTCATTTGTGCCAATCCTTCTTTTACTTTTTCAGGATTTGCATCTGGTTTATCTATTTTATTAATCGCAAATACAATTGGCACTCCTGCTGCTTGTGCATGAGCAATCGCCTCCTTTGTTTGCGGCATAATATCATCATCGGCTGCTGCAACAATAATTGCGATATCGGTAACTTGAGCGCCACGAGCACGCATGGCTGTAAAGGCTTCGTGACCTGGTGTATCTAAAAATGCTATAGTTTGTCCACCTTCTAAATCTACACCATAAGCACCAATGTGCTGTGTGATTCCACCAGACTCACCAGCAATCACATTTTCTTTACGAATGTAATCTAGTAGCGATGTTTTACCGTGATCGACATGACCCATAACAGTTACAATTGGCGCACGGTCAACTAAATCTTCTGGTTTATCTTCAACTTCTTCGAAAGATTCTTCGATATCTGCTTTTATAAACTCAACAGTGTAACCAAACTCTTCTGCAACGATAGTTAATGTCTCGGCATCTAGACGCTGATTCATTGTTACCATCATACCCAAAGACATACATGCCGAAATAATTTGCGTAACACCAACATCCATCAATGTTGCAACTTCACTAACAGTTACAAATTCTGTAACTTTAAGGATTTTGCTTTCAGCATCTTCTATACGCTGATCAATTTCTGTTTGTTCTCTGTGTTGGTCTCTTTTATCTCTACGGTATTTAGCACCTTTACCTTTATTGCTTTTCCCTTGAAGTTTTTCAAGAGTTTCGCGTACTTGTTTTTTTACATCTTCCTCAGAAGGCTCTTCTTTAACAACTTTTGGTCTAGTATTTCCACCTCGTCCTCTAAAGTTTCCTCTTCTATTATCGTTGTTGTTTGACTTACCTGGATCACCTGGCTTACTAATTCTACGTCTTTTGCGCTTGTTAGCATCACCTGCTGGTTTGGGTTTGTCTTCTTTTTTATTTTTGGGCTTATTAAACTTTGTTAAATCAATCTTTTTGCCTGTAATATTAGGGCCGCTAAGCTTTTTGTACTGCGTCTTAATCTTTTCGTCTACTGGCTCAGAAGTAGATGTAGATTCATCCGTAGTATCTTGTTTAGCTTCAACTATATTAGATTTTTCTTTTACAGTTTTATTTTCTTTTACAGGAGCTTCTTTTTCCTTTTTTGCTAGTACCTCTTTCTTGGGAGCAGCTTTTTTAGGAGCTTCAGCTTTTACTTCATCATTCTTAGGTGCTTTAGCTTTTGATGCTTCTTCAGTATTTATTGGTGGTGCTTTTGGTTTATCGTCATCTAAGTCGATTTTACCTACTTGCTTAGGCCCAGAGAGCTCTGCTTTTGCCTTAAGAACTTTCTCTATTTCAGCATCTTGCTTTGCTTTTTCCTCGAGCTCACGCTCACGTTTTTCTCTTAAGGCTTCTTTTTCTTTCAGCTTTGCTTCACTTACTTCTTGTGCCTTTTCTCGCTTAGTCGCATCAGTCTGAAATTCGTCAGCTAATGTATCATAAACATCTTGAGTAATTTTTGTATTAGGGCTTTTCTCTATTTCAATGCCTTTGGAGTCTAAAAAATCCACAGCACGGTCAAGAGAAATATTTAATTCCCTAAGCACTTTATTAATTCTAATTTGAGCCATATATGCTTTTATATAATCCTAAATATATAGTTTACCAATTAATCTGCAAAAATTGGTAGTTTTTTAGTCTTCGAATTCTTCTTTTAAAATTCTAATAACTTCAATAATTGTTTCTTCTTCAAGGTCAGTTCGCTTAACAAGATCATTAACATCTTGCTCTAAAATACTTTTTGCAGTATCTAGACCAGCCTTACTAAATTCTTTGATAATCCACTCTTCGATTTCGTCAGAGAATTCACTTAATTCAACATCTTCTTCTGCACCTTCTCTAAATACATCAATCTCATAACCCGTTAATTTACCGGCTAACCTAATGTTATGACCTCCACGGCCAATAGCTTTTGATACTTCTTCGGGCTTGAGCAATACTTCAGCACGCATGTTTTCTTCATCAAGTTTAAGCGATGTCACTCTAGCTGGACTTAAGGCACGAGTTATGAATAACTGAATATTATTAGTGTAATTGATTACATCAATATTTTCGTTTCCTAACTCACGTACAATACCGTGAATACGAGAACCTTTCATACCAACACAAGCACCGACTGGGTCAATTCTGTCATCATAAGAATCTACAGCCACTTTTGCTTTTTCACCAGGAATACGAACTACGTTTTTTACTGTAATTAAACCATCAAAAACTTCTGGTATTTCAGATTCGAATAATTTTTCAAGGAACAATGGTGATGTTCTTGACATAATTATCGCTGGCTTAGTACCTTTAAGTTCTACACTTTCAATAACACCTCTAACATTTTCACCTTTACGGAAAAAATCTGAAGGTATTTGCTTATCTTTTGGTAATATAATTTCGTTACCATCGTCATCTAATAATATGATTGCTCTATGACGAATATGGTGAACCTCAGCAGAATAAATCTCACCTTCTAGATCTTTAAATTGCTTGTAGATGTTTGTATTATCGTGCTCATGAATTTTGGAAATTAAGTTCTGTTTTAGTGCTAAAATAGAACGTCTTCCGAGTTGATGTAATTTCACCTCCTCTGCAACATCTTCACCAACTTCGAAATCTGGTTCGATTTTTTGTGCTTCAGATAACTCAATTTCTTGATTTGGCTCTTCTACTTCACCGTTTGCAACAACGATTCTGTTTCTCCAAATTTCCAAATCTCCTTTATCAGGGTTGATGATGATATCAAAGTTATCGTCATCACCATATTTCTTCTTTAATGCATTTCTTAATACATCTTCTAGAATCGCCATTAGCGTAACTCTATCTATTAATTTATCATCTTTAAAATCCGAAAATGATTCAATTAACGCTAAATTTTCCATAGTAACAGGACTTAAAATTTTATTTTAACTTTTGCTTCTTTTATATCTTCTAATGCAATCGTAGCCTCTTTGGTTACGGTTACTTTTCCTTTTCCTATCGGCTTTGGCTCGCGAGTTTTCCATTTTAACTGTATGGATTTCTCATTGGCTTCTACCAATTGACCTTCAATATTATTATCGCCATTAGTCTTAACTTCTAGGTTACGACCAATATTTTTTTTGTATTGTCTTGGCATCGTTAAAGGTGATGCTGCTCCTGCTGATAAAACCTCTAGAGAAAAATCTTCTTCTTCTCTATCTAAATTGTGTTCTATCGCTCTACTGATAAACATACAGTCTCCAACTAAAACACCATTGTCTCCATCAATTATAACCTTGATTGCTTTATCAGCACCCATTGTCATATTTATTAAAAATAAATCTTGACGCTCTTCTAGCGCATTTTTTAATAATTGGTCTACTTTATTTTTTAACATAGAGCTATAAAAAGAGGGGACTTTTCGTCCCCTCATAATCTTCTTTTCTTTAAACAGTGGTGCAAATATACGATATATATCGAGTTTTGCAAGACGTTTAGTATCTAAAATTCTGAATTAACAATGGTTACAACCGTGTTTTATTCAGTTAAAGATGAGAAACAAAAAATCCTAACTCAAATTGAATTAGGATTTTAAAATTATGTTGGCCCACTAGGGATCGAACCTAGACTCTTTGGTACCAAAAACCAATGTGTTGCCAGTTACACCATAGGCCATCATCTCAAAATGAGGGTGCAAATTTATAACAAAGTTTTACTTGAACAAAAAAAATAAGAAAAATAATCCAAAATACTTAACGTTTGCTTAAAAGTATGATGCTATGTTGTATTTATTAGTAAATTCGTCAGCATCAAAAAGTCTTTGATTTATGACCGATTTCAACTTTAAAAAGTGGAACACCATCTTAGGGTGGTTTGTGTTTACAATAGCTGTAATCACTTATGCATTAACAATAGAACCTACCGTGAGTTTCTGGGATGCAGGAGAATACATTCTTACCTCATCAAAGTTGCAGGTTGGACACCCACCAGGAGCACCATTATTTCAGATGTTAGGTGCTTTTTTCTCTATGTTTGCTTTAGAGCCATCACAGATTGGCGCACTGCTAAATATGATGAGTGCTGTTTCGAGTGCTTTTACCATTCTTTTTATGTTTTGGACGGTCACGATTTTATTACGTAAACTCGTAAAATATGATTCAAAAAAAGACGTCGCAAGTAAAGGCATGGCTATACTTGGAAGTGCACTTGTTGGGAGTCTTGCCTTTACCTTTACAGATTCTTTTTGGTTTAATGCCGTAGAGACTGAAGTTTACGCCATGGCAACTTTGATAATGGCTGTCATGTTCTATCTGGCTTTACGTTGGGAAGAAGATATGCATAAACCTCGAGGCAATCGTTGGCTAATATTAATTGCCTTTGTTATTGGATTATCTTTTGGTGTTCACTTTATGGGCTTATTGACTATCCCAGCGATTGGACTCATATATTACTTTAAGAATTATAAAACGATAACAATTCAGAATTTTATTTTAGCTAATGTTATATCTGCTGCGATATTACTTTTTATATTTAAATTATTATTACCAAACGCACTACGCTTTTTTGGTTGGATGGAAGTTTTTACGATTAACAACTTTGGCTTGCCATTTCATTCGGGAACCATTATTGCAGGATTAATTTTGATTTCTGCATTCTACTATGGGCTTAAATATACCCGTAGAAAAGGTTATACTCATGTTAACACTTTAGTATTGAGTTTACTTTTTATCTTTATAGGGTTTTCATCTTGGATGATGTTGCCAATTAGAGCAAATGCACATGTAATTATTAATGAAAATGACCCTTCTGATGCTCGTGAACTATTAGCGTATTACAATCTAGAGCAATATCCAGAAACACATTTGTTTTACGGACCACAGTTTACTGAACTATATTCTGGTGAGGATGAAGATAATCCTTTTGTAGACGACAAGAAAAACTACGAAAAAAACGAAGAAACTGGTAAATACGAAATCATTAACGATTGGGAAAATGCCAAACAGAATTACAATTCTGAACATGCCTCAATACTACCAAGAATGTGGAGTACTGAACATGCTGAAAACTATATGATGTTTACTGGCCTTATTGACTTTAAAATAAAACCAAGATTAGGTTCTGATATATACAAAAGCTACATCAATGGTGGTTATCCAGAAGAAGAAGCTAGTGCAGCTGCAAGTTATCAGATGCAACAGATTAACCAAATGGTAAGTCAATTTAGACAAGCTGTGGCTGAAGGAAAAGTAGATTATGAAGACTATCATAACTTTTTAAAAGAAAATGCGCAGTCTTGGTTTGATGTAGAAAAACCATCTTTCATGGATAATATGGCTTACATGGTACAATATCAATTTGGGTACATGTACTGGCGCTATTTTATGTGGAATTTTACGGGTCGTCAAAATGATATTCAAGGAAAATACGACGATTTTAATGGTAATTGGATTTCTGGAATCGAATTTGTTGACAGCTTTCTTCTAGGAATGAATCAAGAGAATTTACCAAGTGATGTCAAAAACAATAAAGGAAGAAATACATACTATTTCCTACCATTAATTCTTGGTCTAATTGGATTCTTCTTTTTATTTAATGTCGATAAAAAACGTTTTTGGGTACTTTTAGTATTCTTTTTACTTACAGGTTTAGCTATTCAATTTTATACAAACATTAGACCTTTTGAGCCTCGTGAACGAGATTATTCAGTAGTTGGTTCTTTTTATGTATTTGCAATATGGATTGGATTCGGTGTTTATGCCTTATATGATTTACTGACTAAACAAGCTAAAAAAAGTGCTATACCTGTTACTGCAATAACTTTAGCTTGCTTAATAGCTGTTCCCGGAATTTTAGCAGCCAATAATTGGGATGATCATGACCGTTCTGGCAAGTATACTGCCAATGCCATGGCACGTAAATATTTAGAGTCTTGTGCCCCAAATGCTATACTATTTACGATTGGAGACAATGATTCTTTCCCCTTATGGTATTTACAAGAGATTGAAGGTGTACGAACAGATGTCCGTGTTGTTAATACAAGTTTATTTCAAACAGCATGGTATATAGACCAAATGAAACGTAAAGCATATTCTAGCGATCCAATCCCATCACAACTAAGTCATAGACAGTACAGAGACGGAACTCGCGATTATACTTTTTATAGAGAAATCAATGAACGTATTGCTAAAGACACTTTAGATATAAAAACTTTTATGAATTTTGTTGGTGATGATAACCCTAAACAAAAGCTAAAATATTTAGTAACCTCTCAAGGAGAAGACCCAGAGCGTTACCCAACCTATTTCCTTAACTCTAATTATTATCCGTCAAGAAACATTAGAGTTCCTGTTGATAAAGCTACTGTTCTTAAAAACGGTATTGTTAGTGCAAAAGATGCCGATAAAATTGAGCAGTTTTTAGATGTAAAAGTATCTGGAAGCGCTCTATATAAGAATCGTCTATTAATGCTAGATATTATTGCGAATAACAACTGGGAACGTCCAATCTACTTTAGTGGTGGCGCTTTTGCTGACGAAGATTACATCTGGATGAAAGATTACCTTCAACTTGATGGTTTATGCTACAAGCTGGTACCTATTAAAACGCCTGTAGATAAAGCAAATCCTTTTGATATGGGACGTGTTGACCCTGACTTAATGTATAACCTAGTGAAATCTTGGGATTGGGGCGGAAGCGGTAATGACATTTATTACGATGTCGAAACTCGTAAAAATGGTATTACCTATCGTGGAAACATTGCAAGGCTCATTGAATCTCTTTTAGATGAAAAGCAACTGGATAAAGCTGAAGAAATGGCGGATTTGGCGATGGAAAAAATGCCTGTTGATGATTTTGGATATTACACACTTTTAGAGCCTTATATTTCTACTTATTTTGAAGTTGGTGCAGATAATAAAGCTAAAAAACTGTATATGGATGTCGCAAAAAAATATCAAGAAAACCTTGTATACTATAGTGGACAAGATGTAAGTACTCAAGCCGATATTATTGATGAAATATTTACTGACATACAAAAATACCGTTCGCTAGTTGATGCACTTGTGGCCTATGGAGATAGAGATTTTGCTTTAGAACAAACAAAAACTTTTAATGAGTATTTAAGTTTATTTGGACCTTTAATGGGTGACGAAGAATTATCTGAAGAACCAGAAGCAGATATTAATGAACTTTTAAAAGATGGCGAAGATATAAATGCCATTATACCAGCTGAAGACGATAGCACAAACTAAATGAAATTGATTCCTGCAAAAACACCAAGTTTTGTAAAATCATTATTTACAAATTTTACTTGGAATATTGACACCAAAAAGCAGGAATTATATCTCACATTCGATGATGGTCCAACACCCAAAATCACCCCTTGGGTTTTAGAACAATTGAAAACTTATAATGCAAAAGCAACCTTTTTTTGTATCGGTAGTAATGTAGAAAAGCATCCCGAAATCCTTAAATCTATCATAGACGAAGGGCATACAATTGGTAACCATACTTATAATCACCTTAAAGGTTGGAAGCATAAAACAAAAGATTACTTAGTCGATGTCGAATTGGCGCAAAAGGCTATTAATAAAATATCTTTATCAAATAGTAAATTATTCCGACCTCCATATGGAAAATTTAAAACCAAACAAGCCAAACAACTTCAAAAATCAGACTATAAAATTGTAATGTGGGATGTATTGTCTTTTGATTGGGATGTCGCAGTATCTCAAAAAGAATGTCTTGATAATATTATAAACTCCACAAATGAAGGGAGTATTATTGTAATGCACGATAGTCTAAAAGCGGAGCAAAATTTAAAGTATGTAATACCTAAAGTTTTGGAATATTATTCTGAAAAAGGGTTTGAGTTTAAAGCATTAACCTAAACATACTCCTGAATAATACCAATCAATGTATTGGCATCTTGCTCACCGCTGTGGCGCCATTTCATTTCGCCATTTTTGTAGATAATAAGTGTTGGCAAACCTTTGACACGTAAAGCTTCGGCAAGTTCTTGATTTTTTTCTACATCGATTTTTATGACTTTAGCTTTATCACCAAGTGCAGCTGCTACATCTCTAAGTACGGGATGCATCGCTGTAGACTGTTCGTTAAATTCTGTGAAGAAGTCTAGTAGCACAGGTTTGTCTACATCTATAAGCTCTCCAAATTTTGACATAACGCTTTAAATTTCAGTTTTATAAATATACAAAAATTGCATTTATATTAACTTTTACATTAAACTGCATTTTTAGACGTGCCTTTCTTCAATTCAATTACGGTAATCTCTGGCCATATTCCAACACGTCCCGGAAAAGCTAAATAGCCAAAACCACGGTTGACATTAATGTACTGACCAAGTTCTTCATAGATACCAGCCCAACGCTTGTAACGCCATTTTACTGGACTCCATTTAAACCAACCAGGTATCTCAATTCCAAACTGCATGCCATGTGTATGACCGCTTAAGGTTAGGTGATAATGGTAATCATCATTAACAACCTCAGCATCCCAATGGCTTGGGTCATGACTCATTAAAATTTTAAAATCTTTTTCGTCTACTTGGGCTTTTGCTTTTTGCAAATCACCTGCTTTTTTAAAACCACCTTTGCCCCAATTTTCGACACCAATTAAGGCTATACGTTCTCCGTTTTTTTCTATGAATCTATTTTCATTCAATAACACATCAAAACCTATATCTTTTTGTAAGACTTTTAAATCCTCAAGATTTTGTTGTTTTTCGTCTTCAGAATTCCATCGGATATAATCACCATAATCATGATTTCCTAGAATTGAAAACATGCCATCTTTTGCTTTTAACTCATTAAAAACAGAAACATAAGGCTCTAATTCTGTGGCTTTATTATTCACCATATCACCAGTAAATAATATCACATCGCTTTGCTGTTCGTTTATTAAATCTACAGCATATTTTACTTTTTCTATATTATCAAAACTTCCAGAATGAATATCACTAATCTGGGTGAGTTTATAGCCATCGAAAGCTTCTGGTAAGTCTTCAAAATGAAGTACATATTTTAGAACCTTAAAGTTATATTTGCCTTTGTACATACCATAAAGAATGGATGTAAAAGGAATAGCCGCTAAACCTAAAGCTATCTGACTTATAAATTTTCGTCTTGCTGGGAAATGTTTCACGCTATCGCCATTTTCGCTACTTTGCATAAAATAACTGTATATACCTTGAGGTACTCTAAATACATCCTCTGTAAACATAACAGCAATAAGAAGAAGTTTGGGAACTACCATAGCTATAAGAAAACCAACAGCTAAAGAGTTGCTTGGAGAAAAACCATCACTACGGGTAAAACCATAAAACTGATAAACAAAATTACCTATAACTACTATTGTAAAAATCCAATACAATGCATACCACCAATTACTTTTTGTAATTGTGCGTAAGGATTGAAATGCGTAATAATCTGCAATCGCAATAACAAGAATAAATAAAAACCAGCGAATCATATTAGAATTTTAATATTCAAATTTACAAAGACAACTACCGACTTATCTTACAAAACTGTTAAAGCTTTTGAGTTGTAAATCTTGAAACTTATCTGAGTCTGTGTTGAAGTGAATATTATAAGTTTCGTTTGGAAGCATATTAAAGAAATTATCTGAGAAATCCCCTTTTTGATTTGTAGATAAAAAAACGTCTTTTTGGAATGTTGAACTTGTCAATTCTATAGAAAAACCATTAGTCATTTTAATTATTTTTTGTTGAATTTTCGACTCTATTAGTTGTAAGTCCTTCGGTTTTACAAAATAGAAAAATGATGTTTTATTATTAAAGTTTGAAACCAGTACTACTTTATTTTTGTTGAAGTTTAAGGATTTTAAATCTAATATATTTTTTATTGAACTTGAATTTTCTTCAACTTGAATAGCTTTATAATCACGCCATATAATATTTCCATTGAAGTCCATGATTTTTAAACTTAATTCACCTGTATTTATAGTAAGATTATCGTTAACAACCCATGTTGTTAATGTGTCATTTTCAACTTTTGAAGTCACTAAAACATCCTGAAAACTATTCTTTGCCTTATAATGTAACGCTTTCCAATTACCGAAATAATCAATACTACTCCATGATACGGATGGCCAACAGTCATTAAGTTGCCAGTATAAAGTTCCCATATTATAGGGTTTAGCGCGTCGCTGTGCTTCAATGCCTATTGCAATGCCGTAAGCTTGCAATAGCTGACTCATGTACACATAATCTTCGGCATTAGCTGGCACAGGAAAATCACGTTTCATGTACTCATTTATTAATTGAAATCCTCTCATATGCTTTTGATGATTTTTAAACTTATCTGAGGAAATTTCTATACTATCATTTTGATTTATATATCGAATCGTTTCGTAACTCGGTAAAGACTGAAACCCAAACTCACTCATAAATCGTGGTACGTTTTCCTCAAGATGCTCAAACGGATATGCATCATGCCAAATCCACCAATCATGAGCATCACCTTCCGCCTTATATTTGAGATTTCCACGTCCATATTTAGGAGAGCTTTCCCAATAGTCGGTGTCCGTTAATTGTAAAACTGTATTTGGTAAAATAGAATCAAAAACCTTAAGGTAATTACTCCATATTTCATCCTTTTCTTCTTCACTTCTATTGGCTTGCCAACCCCAACGATGCCAACCTTCTGAGTTTTCGTTATTACCACACCATAATGCAATTGAAGCATGGTTTCGTAGTCGCTTTACATTACCAACAGCTTCTTGTTTTAAATTTTCTAAAAAGTCATCATCGCCAGGATACATAGCACATGCAAACATAAAATCTTGCCAAATGAGTATGCCTTTTTCATCACATAAATCGTAAAAAATATCATTCTCATAAATACCGCCACCCCAAACACGAAGCATATTCATATTGGCATCAACCACATCACTTAATAATTTCTCATAATCTGTATCTGTGACTCTATTCTGAAAACTATTTTGTGGGATATAATTAGCGCCTTTTGCATATACTGGTTGACCATTAACTTTAAAATAGAAACTCTCTCCGATACTGTCTTTTTGGGTAACCAATTCAATATCTCTGATGCCATATTTTGTAGATACACTGTCTAATATCTTTTTACCGTCTTTGATCACAACTTTGATATCATACAAGTAAGGTTCGCCTATATTATGAGGCCACCATAGTTTTGGATTCACTATTGAAATAGGAATCTCTGGTTTTTCTGGTTGCACTGGGCTTAATTTTCCATTAACATAAACCTCATAGTCTATAGAATTCTCTAACTGATTAAAGTTTTCTATTACGACTCTTAAAGATGCTATTGAATCATTTAATTGATTTTGAATAATATTAATATCTTCAATCCTAAAATCATTCCAACCAACCAAATTTATCGGTCGCCAAATACCACTTGTATTTAATTTTGGTCCCCAATCCCAACCGTATTGAAATTGTGCTTTTCGGGTAAAAATGCGTTCACCTTCTGGGAGCTCGTAATTTAATTTTAGCTTCTCTATTTCTTCTTGTTTTGATGTCGATTCAAATAGTATTCGTAATTCGTTTTTAAGTTTTAAAAGTGGTTTTACATCAGCCTCAAAAGCTCTAAAGGCGTTGTTAGTTTTTAGAATTAAACTGTCATTTAAATATACTGAAGCGTATGTGTCTAAGCCTTCAAAACTGAGTTCTAAATTCTTTTTCTTTAATATTTCTTCTTCGACTGAAAATGTAGTCTTGTATTCCCAATCTGCTTGCGATACCCATTGGACTTCTTTTTCATTATCTCCAATAAATGGGTCTTCTATTAACTCGTTTTCTAGCAAATCTGAAAACACGTTACCGGGAACGGTTGCCGATTTCCAAACAGAATCCGTTGCTTTTTTAAATTGCCAATTATTATGTAATTCGATTGTGACTGGTACATCATGTTTTGGCTGACAACTGAAAATGCACATAATTAAAAGAAGAAAACTAAATCGCATCGAGTATGTCTTTAATTGTATTGGTATCTGAAACGGTTTGTGGTAAACAAAATAAAGAATCATCTTGGTTTATTGTTATAGAAGCAGAAGCATGAATTTCTTTTAATCCTGCTTCTTTAAACTTGACGGCATTTTGAGCGTTAATACCACCACCAGGTAAAATGGTGATTTTACCGTTTGCGATTTCATTCAATTTTTTTAGTAAACTCAAACCTTCTTCTGCTGATGGTTTTTGCCCTGAGGTTAACACACGCTCAACACCTAAATTGATTAATTGCTCTAATGCTTCTTTAGGATTAGCAACCTCATCAAGAGCACGGTGAAATGTAAATGATAACGGTTTTGAAAGCTCTATCAATTCTTTTGTTCTTTTTATATCAATAGATTTATCTGAATTTAAAACACCTGAAACAATTCCAGAGCAACCCAAATCTTTACTGATTTGAATGTCTTTTTTCATGATTTCAAACTCCAAATCAGAATACACAAAATTTCCACTTCTGGGTCTAATTAAAACAAAAACTTGGATGTCTAAATTTTCAATCACTTGTTTTAATAAACCATAAGATGGTGTGACACCACCAACTGACAACTCTTGACATAACTCAATACGTTGTAATCCTGCGTCGCAGGCGTTTTTTGCAGATTGATAAGAATTGGCGCAGACTTCCAACAACATATTAGTTAATTATAATTTCATCAATAAATGTCCATGCTTTATTGCCAGCACCTTGTTTTCCTTCTGGGATTTCGCCGTAGTTTTTGACTACTATTTCTATCTGACTGACTGTAGTAGGTTCTATTTTATAAGAATGGTTAACTATTATATCACCGTTATTTTTAATACGATTAATGTCATTAAGTGTTCTTCCATCTTCTTGGAGTTTAAAACTAAACCCTATTTCCTCTGGTGCATAAATCCACTGGCCATTTCCATTATGAAATCGAGTGGAGATTGAGTTAATTTCCTTTGGCGTTGAAAAGTTTATAGTAACAATAATATCTTCTCCCCAAAAGCCTAACCATTCCTTATCACCATAACGGCTATCGCTTCCATTAATACCATTTATTAAACCTTCTGCACCACTTCCTGAATACGCTTTATGAGGCGTTTTATCAATGGTGATTTTTGCACCAACAGCTTTATGGAAATTGATATTTTGTATAAATGGTTGCCCTAGTTGCTCTTTAGCATTAAAAACTGAAGCATTTAGTTCTATACTTTCAGAAATCGGAATTTGAGATATGTAAATTTCTGATGCTATTGTAGGTTCATTACCATCTAAAGTATAACGAATGTCTTTGCCTTCTGTTAGCGTTTCTAATTTGTAAAATGACTTGCTGTTAACTGAAATCATTTCACCGTTAATTTCAAACAAATGATTCGCGTAATTGATATCCAAAACGTCTAATCGTTTATGGAAATTTTCAACTCGAGATACAAAATCTTCATAATTTTTATTCTCAGCATTCGTCCAAATCACTTCACTCATTGCTAATATTCTTGGGAACGCCATGTACTCTACTTGCTCTGTAGTTGGCATATATTCGGTCCAAATATTCCCTTGTGCACCTAAAATATATTTAGCTTCATCAGAATTTAATTCTTCGGGAATTGGATTAAAACCATACACCTTTTCTAGTGGTAAATAACCACCAATTGCTGTGGGTTCGTCATCGTTATCAGATTGGTAATAATCAAAATAACAATGTGAAGTTGTTGTCATCACTACATTATGCCCTGACTTTGCTGCCTCAACGGCACCATTTGTTCCTCGCCATGACATCACTGTCGCATTTGGTGCTAAACCACCTTCAAGAATTTCGTCCCAACCAATAATCTGTTTCCCTTTAGAATTCAAATATTTTTCCATTCGGGTAATAAAATAATTCTGAAGTTCATGCTCATCTTTTAGACCTTCAGATTTAATTAAGGCTTGACTTTCAGAACTATTTTTCCATTGTGTTTTTGGCGCTTCGTCACCTCCAATATGAATATATTCACTAGGAAAAAGTGCTACAACCTCATCCAAAACATTCTCAAGAAATTTAAAAGTCTCTTCTTTTGGGCAATAAATATCTTCGAAAACACCCCATTTCGTAGCTACATCAACCTTATCACCAGAACATCCTAATTCTGGATATGCAGCGATAGCAGCTTGGCTGTGCCCAGGCATTTCGATTTCTGGAATGACCGTTATAAATCTTTTCTGTGCATAGGCGACAATGTCTTTAACTTCTTCCTGAGTGTAATAACCTCCATATTTTTTACCATCAAACTGATGTGGTTGATTACTATAATGACCTATAAGTGTTTCTTTTCTATAAGCTGCAACTTCTTGTAATTTTGGATACTTTTTTATCTCTATGCGCCAACCTTGATCGTCTGTCAAATGCCAATGAAACGTATTCATTTTTAGCATAGCTAAGGCATCGATGTATTTCTTTATAAATTCAACTGGATACATATGGCGTGACACATCGAGATGCATGCCACGATAAGAGAATACAGGATTATCCTCAATTTTTAGTGTTTGTATATTGATACCTTCAGACTTGAAACCATCTTTTATAAATTCCGGAGGCAGTAACTGAATGAGAGATTGGACGGCATAAAAGACGCCTTTGGGTGAACTTGCCTTTATTGTTATTTCTTCGGTATTGACATCTAAAATATAAGCTTCAGGGTTTTTAATACTCTTATCTAACAAAAATCTCATTGTGTTTGCTTTCCCTGTGTTTAAACCAAAAACAGGTGTAAATAAAGATTCCCAATAGGCAACTGCAGGTTCAAGTTCAGCATCATATATAAGATTGGTATTTGAACTCAAATAAAATTCGCCAGCAGTAATATTCAAATTATTTGGGGCCGGAATTATTTGAGGCTCAATGACAATTTGCTTATTCTCTTGACATGCAAAACAAATCAAAACCAAAAATAAAATGATGTGCTTTTTCTTGAAATTCATTTTAGTATCTTAGATGCATTAAAATTAGTAATCTTTTGATGAATCCTAAATTTATTTCCACTTTCCTTGTTGTATTCCTTCTTTTTGGATGTCAAAACGAAAATTCCACCTTAACTGCTAAAAAAGACCAACCGCTCATAAACTATGTAAACACGTTCATTGGCACTGGTGGTCATGGTCATACTTATCCTGGCGCATCTGCTCCTTTTGGGATGATGCAATTAGGTCCAGACACACGTTTGGAAGGTTGGGATGGCTGCTCTGGTTACCATTATTCTGACGAATATATTTATGGTTTTTCTCATACGCATTTAAGTGGCACAGGAATTAGTGATTATGGCGATGTGCTTTTAATGCCAACTAATCAACAAATTTTTAATAATGGTGCAGATGGTCAACCTGGTTATCGAGCTCATTTTTCGCATGATAATGAATCTGCCGAACCTGGATATTATAAAGTACACTTAGATTCTACAAATATTGACGTGGAATTAACCGTTTCTAAACGAAGTGGTATTCATAAATATCAATTTCCTTCATCAGACAATCAGTATGTGATTTTAGACTTAGTTCATCGAGATAAAGTTCTAGATGCTAAAATTGAAAAGATTTCCGACACAGAAATTGTAGGTTTTAGACACTCTGAAGCATGGGCAAAAGATCAACGTTTGTTTTATGCCATTAAAACATCACATCCGTTCTCAGATCTTTTACAATCTCCTGAAAAAACAGGAATGCCAGGTGGACGACGAAGTGCTTTAAAATTTAATAATCCAGACAATGACCCTATTTATATAAAGGTTGGTATTTCTTCTGTGGATATTGAAGGCGCACAACAAAATTTAGAAGCAGAGATTTCGAGTAAAGATTTTGAAATAATTAAAAGTGACGTTCAGAATTACTGGGAGAAACAACTCGAAAAAATTGTTATTGAAGGTGATAATCTAGATAATAAAACCAATTTCTATTCGGCTTTATACCATACCATGCTAGCACCAAATCGCTACCAAGATGTCGATGGACGTTATAGAGGTATGGATTTAGAAATTCATAATGCAGAATTTGATTACTATTCTGTGTTTTCATTATGGGATACCTACCGTGCAGCACATCCACTTTATACTATTATTGAACAAGAAAAAACAAACGATTTTATAAATACGTTTTTAGCCAAATATGATGAAGGTGGCATAATGCCGATGTGGGATTTGGCTGGGAATTACACCGATTGCATGATTGGTTATCATGCAGTACCAGTAATAGCAGATGCATATTTAAAAGGCATACGCGATTATGATACAGAAAAAGCTTTTGGGGCCATGAAACACTCTGCCACTCGTGATAAATTTGGACTAGAAGCTTATAAAAAATATGGATTTATTCCTGTTGATGAAGAAAGCGAATCGGTTTCCAAAACCCTCGAATACGCCTATGATGATTGGACCATTGCACAAATGGCAAAAGACATGGGTAAAACTGAAGACTACAAAAATTATATTGAACGCGCACAGAACTACAAAAATGTATTTGACCCCGAAAGTAAATTTATGCGTGGGCGTTTTAGAAATACTTGGTTTGCACCATTTGATCCTTATGAAGTTAATTTTAATTATACCGAAGCCAATTCATGGCAATACAGTTTTTATGTGCCACAGGATATTTCTGGATTCATAGAATTATTAGGCGGAAAAGACCAACTGGAAAGTCAACTGGACGAATTATTTACTGCAAAAACAGAAACCTCAGGACGTAATCAATCAGATATCACAGGATTAATTGGTCAGTATGCCCATGGTAACGAACCTAGTCATCACATGGCGTACTTGTATAATTTTGTGAATAAACCGCACAAAACACAAGAGCGTGTTTACCAAATTTTGACGGAGCTCTATAATAATTACCCAGACGGTGTTTCTGGTAATGAAGATTGTGGGCAAATGAGTGCTTGGTATGTCTTAAGCTCAATTGGGTTTTATTCTGTTACACCAGGCAGCAATGAATATATCATTGGAACACCTCTTTTTGATAAAGCAACCATAAATTTGGAAAATGGCAAACAGTTTACAGTTATTGCTAATAACAGAAGTGAAACCAATATATACATTGAAAGCGCAAAACTTAATGGTAAGCCTTTAGAGAAAACGTTCATTAATCATTCAGATATAATCGAAGGTGGGACTTTAGAATTCACAATGACGGATAATCCTGCTGTTTGGGGTTCAAGAGAAGGTCAAGAACCTAAGACTGAAATTAAAGACCACATCATTTTACCTTCTCCATATATCGAAAAGGGCGATATTACCTTTAGAGGTAGTACTGAAGTAGTTTTAAATACTTCAGAAAAAGATGCAAAAATCTTTTATGCGCTGGACGAAAACGAGTTTCAACGGTACAACAAACCATTTACAATTACTAAGGACACAAGAGTGAAATTATATTCTGGAAAAGGAGATTTAAAAAGCCCAGTTTTAGAAACACCATTCTATAAGATTGACCCAAATCTAAGCATCAAGCTCGAATCTAAATTTGCGAATCAATATTCAGCTGGTGGAAATGATGCCCTAATCGATGGTATTAGAAGCACCAAAAATTATAGAACAGGTAGTTGGCAAGGTTACTGGAACACTGATTTGGTGGCAACTATTGATTTAGGAAAAGTAAAATCCATAGAAAAAATTTCAACAAATTTTTTACGAGATCAAGGTGCTTGGATATTTCATCCTACCGAAGTTGAATATTTGGTTTCCAATGATGGCCAAAATTTTAAATCAATTGGAAAAAAGATATTAGATACAAAACCAAAGAATTACGATATTGCTATAGAAATTATTGAAATGAAAGTCCCAAAATCTAAATATAGATATGTCAAAGTCATCGCCAAAAAACTTGGTAATTTACCTGAATGGCATATCGGAAATCCAATGAATGGAAAAAGCTGGATTTTTGTAGATGAGATTTCAGTAAAATAAAAACTAACTAACAATCAATATAAATCATGAGTAACCAACAAACTAATAAATCAGCACTAACAACCTTAGTAACGGTCTTTTTTTTCTGGGGTTTTATTGCAGCCTCTAATGGTGTATTTATTCCCTTTTGTAAAACCTATTTTAATATAGACCAATTTCAATCCCAATTGGTAGATTTTGCATTTTATGGGGCTTACTATATTGGTGCATTATTGCTATTTGTTATTTCTAGTTCTATAAAAAAAGACATCGTTAATTCTTGGGGTTATAAAAAAGTCATCGTGTATGGATTATTATTATCTGCATTAGGTGCTTTTGTTATGTATCCTTCAACGGCAGGTGCAGAGCAAGGTCAAACAGCAGTATTCTATTTTGTATTAATCGCACTTTTTATTGTTGGTCTAGGTTTCTCTTTACAACAAACTGGTGCTAATCCATTTGCCATTGCGCTCGGTGCACCTGAGACAGGTTCTCATCGCTTAAATCTTGCTGGCGGTATAAACTCTTTCGGAACAACAATTGGACCTATCGTCGTAGCTCTTGTCTTATTTGGAACAGCATCTGTTAGTCCTCAAGAATTAGTTTCAATGATTAAGAATAACGAAATTACTTTAACCACAGTACAATTATTATATCTAGGTGTTGGTGCTTTATTTTTAATTGCAGCTGCGCTTTTTCATTTTTCTAAAAAATTACCTGCACTTAAATCAGATACACCTTTTGAACCTGCAAACAAAGCGCGAAATCTCTTAGTCGTATTAACTTTAATAATAGTGGCTTGCTTTGGCTATATTTTTAGTACATATTCTGGTAATACAGAAGTAACTGAATCCGTTGAAAACATTCGTTTAATATTATTATTTGTCGCTTTAGTTGCCGTAATAGGTTCAGTATTTATTGCTAACTCTAGTGCTTCCAAAAAACCTGAAGGTTGGGGCGCCATGAAATACCCTCAACTGATTTTAGGAATGCTAGCCATCTTTACTTATGTTGGCGTAGAGGTTACTATTCAAAGTAACTTAGGAGAACTTTTAAAGACCGTTGCAGATAAAGTCAATAACTTAAATCCTTTAGGTCTTCCTGTTTTAAATGATGCAGGTATTGCACCATTTATATCACTGTATTGGGGTGGCTTAATGATTGGTCGTTGGGTAGGTGCTATTACAGTATTTAATCCAAGTAAAGGATTAAAAAAGGCACTATTAATCATTGTACCATATATTGCTTTTGCTGTTATATTGATTGTTAATAGAGCAGGTGGGAAAAGTTTTTCGTCTGATGAAATACTTTTCTTTGCCATCTGTGTTGCTGTGCAAATTGGAGGCTTTTTCCTAGCTAAGGATAATCCGGTTAGAACACTCAAAATATTTAGCATACTAGGTATGTTAGGAATGCTTATCGGCTTATTTACAACAGGAAATTTAGCATTATTTGCATTCTTATCTGGTGGGTTATTTTGCTCAATTATGTGGCCATGTATTTTTACATTGAGTATTGCTGGCTTAGGTAAATACACCTCTCAAGGTTCTGCATTTTTAATTATGATGATTTTAGGTGGTGCTATTATTCCACCATTACAAGGTAAGCTAGCAGACATATTTAATATTCAATCGTCTTATTGGGTTGCTGTTTTCTGTTTTGTTTATTTACTTTTCTATGCATATAGAACTAAAAAAGTATTGGACAAACAAGGCGTGGCTTACTAAAATAATAAAACATGAAACGTAGAAAATTTTTAAAAAATGCGTCGCTAACAGGTGTTGGCTTAGCTGTTGGAACAGCTGTAACGTCTTGTAATGAGCAAGTCGAAGATAAATCAATTGCCTCAAAAGAAAATCCTGAGTCCAAAGCCGTTTTGCCGGTTGTCGTTGCCACTTGGCATGTTATAGATGCAACCGCAAAAGCTATGGAAGTTATAGAATCTGGTGGAAGTGCTCTAGACGCAGTTGAACTGGGTTGTAAAATTGAAGAGGCTAACGAAAAAGGGCAATCTGTAGGTAAAGGTGGCTTACCAGATAGAGAAGGCAACGTAACACTCGATGCCTGTATCATGGATAAAAATGGAAATTGTGGCGCTGTATTATATCTTAAAGATATAAAGCATGCTGTTTCTGTAGCTCGAAAAGTTATGGAAGACACACCTCACGTGATGCTAGCAGGAGAAGGTGCAAAACAGTTTGCATTAGAGTCTGGATTTGAAGCTGAAGATTTATTGACAGAAGCTTCAAAAAAAGCTTGGGAAAAGTGGAAAGTTGAATCCAAATACAAACCGATTATAAATATTGAAAATCACGATACAATAGGCATGCTTGCTGTAGACAAAAATGGAGATGTTTCAGGTGCATGTACAACAAGTGGTTTAGCTTATAAAATGAATGGTCGTGTTGGAGATTCACCGATAATAGGTTCTGGATTATTTGTAGATAATGAAGTTGGTGGTGCTGTAGCAACTGGTCTTGGAGAAGAGGTCGTGAAAACCGTTGGTAGTTTTTTGATTGTAGAGTTAATGCGTCAAGGAAAATCGCCACAAGAAGCTTGTGAAGAAGCTATTGGCCGCATCGTTAATAAACCAGGAAAGGATTATAAAGATTTTCAAGTCGGTTATATTGCCGTTAATAAAAAAGGAGAAACAGGTTGCTACTCTATTCATCAATGGTTTAGTATGACTAAATTTCAAGATGGTGTGAATGAACAAATTCAATCACATTTTTTTAATAAATCTTAAAACCACTTTACAGTGAGTCTTGCTAACTTTTCTTTGATTCCTGTATAAGGTGGAAATAATAATTCTGTAATTCCAAATGTATGTTGTTTTACAACAGCACGCTCGTTACTAAAAGCTTTGAAACCATAGTAACCATGTGATTTTCCTATACCACTATTATTTACACCTCCAAAAGGTAAATTATGATTTGCATAATGAATAATATTGTTATTAATACAAGTGCCACCAGCTTTGGTATTGTTTAGTAATTGTTTTGTATTCTTTTTACTCTTACTATAAATATATAATGCTAAAGGACGCTCTTTAGTATTAATATATTCAATAGCCTCATTAATAGTCTTATAAGTTACTATTGGAAGTATTGGTCCAAAAATTTCATCTTCTAATAATGAAGCATCATTACCCAAATCAGAGACTATTGTTGGTGCTATGTACTTAACGTCTTCATTAGAATTTGCGCCACTATTTATCGTTGCATGTTTTGATTTTGCATCATCTAAATGAGCTTTAAGGCGATTAAAATGTTTTGACGTTACAATACGCCCATAAGAATCTGAAGTTTCCGGATTCTCGCCATAATATTCTTTTAACCATGTTTTGCATTCCTTAATAAATGCATCCTTTACCGTTTCATCTACTAGCGCATAATCAGGAGACACACAAATCTGTCCACAATTCATAAATTTACCCCACATGATTTTTTTTGCAGCTGTTTTTAAATTTGCAGTACTATCAACAATCGTTGGAGATTTACCACCTAATTCTAAGGTTATAGAAGCAAGATGTTCAGCAGCAGCTTTCATAACAATTTTACCAACTACTGGCGACCCAGTGAAAAAGATATGATTAAAAGGTAATTTTAGTAAGTCCGTAGAACTCTGTACTTCACCTTCTACTAAAGCGACTTCATCTTCACTAAACACAGACTGTACAATTTTCTTCATAAGCGCTGAAGAATGAGGTGTCATCTCTGAGGGTTTAATTATCGCAGTATTACCAGCAGCAATAGCAGACACTAAAGGTCCAAACGTTAGGTTAAAAGGGAAATTCCAAGGCGAAATAATTAGGCAAACACCTTTAGCTTCGTATTTAATATAAGATGAAGCACCTAACATTGATAGTGGTGTTGGTACTTTTTTGTTACGCATCCACTTGTGTAAATTACTTTTTACATATTTTATATCTCCAACTATCTGATAGATTTCTGTCATTTCAGATTCGACATCTGGCTTTCCTAAATCGTTATATAGTGCTTCTTTAATGTCATCTCTAAAAGTGATTTCTATAGCTCGTTTAAGTGTGTTTAACTTGTTAATTCGTTGATTATAGGTACTATTAGCAACCTTATATTGATTACTTTTTTGCTTTTGGAACAGATTATAATATGGATTATTAGTGTTTTTTGTCATTATATAGTATTGATTTTAAAGGGCTATCGACGGAAAACGTGTATTTCGTCGATGTTTTAAACAATTGCTTTCCGTTTATCTAAAAGTCTCCTTGATTGGTCTAAAATTTTCTTTACAAGCCCTCACCGTGACTTATGTTTGTACTGTTGTTAAAAATAAGAACAATAAAACAAATGAAAAACTTAATTCTATTACTAGTATTTCTCACTCTACCATTAGTAGGGTTCTCGCAGTCTGAAAAGCCTGTATCTGCAGATGCTACAGAATTAGTTGTTCTAAAAAAGGTAGAGGAAGCTGCGCCAAGAAAGGCTAGAGCATCTCGTAATGCCAAACATATTAAAGTTAATTACAAAAAAAGCAACGATATCATTAGCATTAAAGCTTATCGCAAGAGTCTTAGAGACAAAGTGCGACGCGTAAAATTATGCTAGGACACAATAATTTAGTTTTAAATCGTAAAATCCTTTTGTCGCAAGATGAAAGGATTTTTTATATAAAAAAGCCCAATTGAAAATTTCAATTGGGCTTTTTATTAATAGATATTATTTGATTTTGTTACCATTTTTATCAAAAAAATGATATTCAAGATAAGTGTAAGCATCTCTAGGTAAAATTTTTACCCATTTTTTGTGTTCAAAAAACCATTTTGAACGTATTGATGGATACCCTTTGGTTAAAAAGGCCGCTATAAAAGGATGTGCATGTAATGCGACCTTTTTATAGTCTTTTTTGTAAATCCTTTTTAGGTCTTGATTAATACGCTCAACCACCTTAATTGGTGCTTCGATTTCGTCTCCACCAACAGCATTTGGATTTACTTCTTTAGTTTTTATATTACGTTCTGGCCTAACGCGTTGTCTGGTTATTTGCACTAATCCAAACTTACTCGGCGGTAATATTTTGTGCTTTGCTTTGTCATCTTTCATTTCGTCACGAAGATGATTATAGAGTTTTTTTCTGTTTTCTGCTTTACCCATATCGATAAAATCGATAACGATAATGCCACCCATATCACGTAAACGTAATTGTCTAGCAACTTCTGAAGCAGATATAAGATTAACCTCTAAAGCAGTGTCTTCTTGGTTTTTCTCTTTATTAGAGCGATTACCACTGTTTACATCTACAACATGTAAGGCTTCAGTATGTTCTATAACTAAATAAGCGCCTTTAGCCATGCTTACGGTACGTCCGAATGATGTTTTTATTTGACGTTCAATACCAAATTTATCAAAAATCGGCATGCCGTTTTTGTAATGCTTAACAATGTTTTCCTTTTTTGGTGCAATTTGATGCACGTAATCTTTTACTTGTCCATACAAAACCTCATCATCGACATAAATACCAGAGAATGAATCGTTAAAAATGTCTCTCAAAATTGAGGATGCTTTATTCATTTCTCCCAGTACTTTTGTTGGGTGATGCGCTTTGTAGAGTTTTTTACACATTGCTGTCCATCTATCCAACAAGTTCTGTAAATCACTATCTATTTCGGCCACTTTTTTACCTTCTGCAACGGTACGTATAATAACGCCGAAACCTTTAGGGGTAATACTTTTTACCAAACGTTTAAGGCGATCTTTTTCTTCTTGAGATTCTATTTTTTGAGAAACAGATATACGATTAGAAAAAGGGACTAAAACAATGTAACGACCAGCAATAGATAATTCTGAACTAATGCGAGGTCCTTTGGTAGAAATTGGCTCTTTTACAACTTGTACTAATAGTGATTGATTAGACTTTATAGCTTCTGCAATTTTGCCATGCTTGTCTAAATCTTTTTCAAAAGGAAAGTTTTTTAGTGAGTAATCTCTTAATTTCCCTGTGCTTACACGTTTAATGAATTTTAAAAGAGAAGGCAATTGTGGTCCTAAATCATGGTAATGCAAAAAAGCATCTTTCTCATAACCTACGTTAACAAATGCGGCGTTTAAACCAGGAATAACTTTACGTATTTTGGCAATAAAAATATCACCAACGGCAAAGTTGTTATCCTCATCATCTTTGTGCAATTCAATAAGTTTTCCATCTTTTAATAAGGCAAAATCAACAATATCTGAACTCGATCTTACGATTAATTCTTTGTTCATAATGTAGATTTAAATCTATCTCTTAATTGAGACAGATGGATTTTACTTAATTTTTTGACACAGGATGTTCCCGAATTATTCGGGATTCCAGTAAATCGATGGTGCAATCTATTAAATACAACCAAAGATTTTATATCAAAGAACGTTATTTTAAAACCGAAAAAAGTAGTTATCTAAACTACTTTTTCGATTTATTTTTTCTTGTGACGATTAGCGCGTCTACGTTTTTTACGCTTATGCGTCGCTACCTTGTGTCTTTTTCTTTTTTTACCACTTGGCATAAATAATTCGTTTTTAAATTAATATTTTACTTAATAATATGTTTAGTTCACTTCTACTTTAGATTTAACACCTTCTAAAAAGATTTTAGCTGGTTTAAATGCTGGTATATTGTGCGCTGGTATTTTTATTGTTGTGTTTTTAGAGATATTACGACCTGTTTTTTCTGCTCTTGTTTTAATTATAAAGCTTCCAAAGCCTCTTAAATAAACATTATCACCACTCTCTAAAGAGGTTTTTACTTCATCCATAAAAGATTCTACTGTAGCTTGTACATCACCTTTTTCAATTCCTAATTTATCAGAAATTTTAGCCACTAAATCTGCTTTTGTCATTTTGTCTAATTTATTGTGTTACTACTATTTATAAGGGTTTGCAAATATATGTAATTTAATTTCAATATTTCAAACGTAATTCATTAAAATTTAAGCTTATATAGTTTTATGTTTGCACTTGCTTACACTTTTTATAAATGAATTTTTCAAAAAACGTAATTAACTGGTATTCAGATAATAAAAGAGATTTACCATGGCGACATACAGTAAACCCCTACTTCATTTGGCTCTCAGAAATCATATTACAACAAACACAAGTCAAGCAAGGATTACCTTATTACGAATCTTTTGTAAAAACATTTCCTACAGTTTATGATCTTGCTAAAAGTGATGAACAAACTGTTTTGAAATTATGGCAAGGTCTAGGCTATTATTCTAGAGCTAGAAATTTACATTTTACAGCCAAATATATAGTTAATGAATTAGGTGGTAACTTCCCAAATTCTTATAGCGAAATAATAAAGCTTAAAGGTATTGGCGATTATACAGCAAGTGCTATTGCCTCTATTGCCTTTGGAGAAACTACAGCTGTTGTAGATGGAAATGTCTATAGGGTTTTGTCACGTTTTTTTGGTATTGAGACGCCAATAAACTCCACAAAAGGTATAAAGGAGTTTAAAGCTCTAGCAACCGAATTAATAGATAAAAGAGAACCTGCAACTTTTAATCAGGCCATAATGGAATTTGGAGCCCAACAATGCAAACCAAAAAAACCTTATTGTATTATTTGTCCGCTTCAATCTGGATGTATTGCTTTTCTAAAAAATCAAACTTCAGGGCTACCCGTAAAGTTGAAAAAAATAAAAATAAGACACCGCTATTTTAACTATTTAGTCATCATTGATCAGCATAAGAAAACTATTATTGAGCAACGTACTGAAAAAGGGATTTGGCAGAATTTATATCAATTCCCACTTATAGAATCTAAAGAAAGTATAGATGTTTATGAATTTGAAAAAGAAATATCAAAACACAAACTTATTAAAAATTTAAAATTTCAAATCAACCTTTTTAACGAAAAAGATGTTATTCACAAGCTATCGCATCAACATTTACATACTAAGTTTTGGATTATAGAAACTGACCCGATAACTGAAAAATCTATTTCAGCAGAAAACCTCAAAGATTATCCTGTACCCGCTTTAATTAGTGAATTTATAAATAAATTTAAATTTTAAAAACACACCTATCCTTATTTTTATTATTTTTAATAAGTAGAAGTTGCGTAATTTTGTACGCTACAATAAAAAAAATTATTATGTCTGGAACTTTAAATAAAGTAATGCTCATTGGGAATTTAGGTGACGAAGTTAAGATGCATTATTTTGATGATAAAAATTGCGTCGGACGATTTCCAATTGCAACTAGCGAAAGCTATGTGAGTAAACAAACAAACGAACGTATAACTAATACAGAATGGCACAATATCGTTGTAAGAAATAAGGCTGCCGAAATTTGTGAAAAATACCTAAAAAAAGGAGATAAAATTTATATTGAAGGAAGAATTAAAACGCGTAAATGGACTGATGATAAAGGTATGGAGCGTTACTCTACCGAAATACAATGTAATGAATTTACGTTTTTAACACCTAAAGGAGAGCAACAAAACGCTAGTGTATCACAAAATACAACAGCCAACGGCACAGGCTCTGAAGCCACTGAAGCACCCGCAATAAATAATGGTAACGACGATTTGCCATTTTAATCTTAAATTAAACACTTATAATTTTGGATCCTGACCCCAGTAGTTTATTACTAATATTTTTAGAGATAAACACTTCGTTTCTCGTAAGTTTTGTTTTGCTTTTCATTTTACTTTTGTGTTCTGCTTTAATATCTGGTGCTGAAGTTGCACTATTTTCCTTAAAAAAAGGAGATATCGAAACTGCTGATGCTGATAGCTCTAAAAGTATAATTTTAATTACATCTCTTTTAGAACGTCCAAAAAAACTACTAGCAACCATATTAGTTGCTAATAATTTTATAAATATTGCCATAGTAATTTTGTTCGCCTACATAGGTAAGTTTTTATTCTCATCTATTGAAAATGAAGTGTTTCGGTTTTTATTAGAAGTTATTTGTGCGACATTTTTAATCCTATTATTTGGTGAGATTATCCCTAAAATTTATGCGAGTCGGAATAGTTTAAAATTCTCCATAGCCATAGCAAGACCTCTCCGATTTTTAGATGTTGTTTTTTCTCCTATTAGCATACCATTGCAATTTATTACCATCCAAATACAAAATGGATTGGGTAAACAAAAATCTAATATTAGTGTTGATCAATTATCACAAGCTTTAGAGCTTACCAATGACGATGATACCACAAAAGAAGAGCAACAAATTTTACAAAGTATTGTATCGTTTGGAAATACAGATACTAAGCAAGTGATGCGTCCTCGTATGGATATTTTCGCTGTAAATATTGATGCAGAATTTAATACTATAATACCAGAAATTATTAATAATGGATATTCTAGAATACCTGTTTTTGAAGAAAATATAGATAAAGTTGTTGGTATCCTGTATGTTAAAGATTTACTACCACATCTTAACAAAAAAATATTTGATTGGAAAACTATTTTAAGAGAACCATTTTTTGTACCCGAAAACAAAAAATTGGATGACCTTATGCAAGAGTTTCAAATAAAAAAAGTGCATCTAGCTATTGTAGTTGATGAATATGGTGGCACATCTGGTGTAATTTCACTTGAGGATATTATTGAGGAAATTGTAGGTGATATCAGCGATGAATATGATGTTGACGACCTCAATTTTTCTAAGATAGATGAAAACAATTACAGGTTTGATGGTAAAACCTCTTTAAAAGACATTTATAAAATTTTATCTATTGAAGATAATAGTCTTTTTGAAGACAAAAAAGGTGAAGCTGAGACCATTGCTGGTTTTATATTAGAATTATCTGGAGGTTTTCCAAGAGTTGGAATTGAAATAAATTTTGGAAATTACGTTTTTACTATAGAGGCCATTGATAAAAAAAGGATAAAACAGATAAGGTTAACTATCGTAAATCATTAAAATTTTAATAATAAATATACTGCATCAAGTTCAGCATAACAATGAAAAAAATCCTAATTACTATCTGTGTTTTATTTATTTTAGGTTGTGGTGATGACCCATTACCCAAACCTAAAGCATTCTTAAGGCTAGATTACCCCAATCCGATCTATAAAAGTGTTGATATTCCAGTGCCATTTTCTTTTGATAAAAATGAATTGGCAAAATCTATAACTAAAATAAAGAATAGTGAAAACGGAAATTCTTTCAGTATAGATATAGAATATCCTTCTCTTAAAGGGACAGTATATCTAACTTATAAAAAAGTTACTAAAGATAATTTACGTGATTTATTGAGGGATGCTCAAAACTTAACTCAAAAACACACACAAAAAGCAGATCAGATTCAAAGCAATGTTTTTATGAACCCTGAAAAACAAGTTTACGGTATGTTTTATGAGGTTGGAGGTAATGCAGCTTCTCAATCTCAGTTTTATGCAACAGACAGTATAAATCACTTTTTAAGTGGTTCTTTGTACTTCTACACAAAGCCCAATTACGACTCTATTTATCCTGCTGCTATTTACCTCAGAAATGATATAAAACGAGTTGTGGAAAGTTTAGATTGGAAATAATGATTACAGTTAATAAAAACAAAAAGCGCAACTTTAAAAGTTGCGCTTTTTTTATTTACTCATTAAGATATTAGAATGAATATCTTAAACCAATTTGCATTTGCCATCTTGAAGACTGAATGCCTCTATCATCAATTTGCTTGATATTATTTATACCTGAATCAAGAACTCTGAAAACTGGATCAGGTCCTGCAGTTCTTGTTTGTAAGATTTGAACGTTACCACTTGCAAAGTTTCTATTACCCCAATCTTTATTTAAGAAGTTAGTAAAGTTAAAAATATCAAAAGTAGCTTGGAATGTGTGTTTTTTACCCCATGCGTTAACTGAGAAATCTTGAGCAACTCTTAAATCAATTACATGACTCCATGGTCCTTGAGTACCATTTCTCTCTGCATATTGTCCTCTTCTACTACTAAGATATTCATTACCGCTAATTATTGCATCTAATGTCATCCATTCGTCATTAGTTGATCCACTGTTGTTAGAATCCTCTAATGTGATTTCAGTAGCATCAGCTGGCACATATATTAGTGCATTATCTCTAGAATCATCGTTCAATAAATCTCTTCCATCTCTGTAAGTAAATGAATACGGTCTTGATTCTGCACCTTCATAAAATAATCCGATTTTTGTAGATATATTTTCGTTCCATTGAAAGTCTAAACCAAAATTACTTGTAATTCTGTGTCCTTGATTAAAATCAGATCTTGTTACTGGTAAATTAGAGTTCTTTCCGTTAACCGTTTGTATACCTCTCCATTGTGAACTATTCTGTGATGATGTTCCATCAAAAATAGCTGTAGTTTCTCCGTAAGAATAATTAACTGCACCTTCAAGAGCTAACCAATCTGTTAGATTTGTATATGGCTTACGTAAAGAAAAAGTTGTATTCCACGAATCGCCAGCACCTGTATTAGAAGCAAGCATAATTCGTCCATAAGTTGGATCAACTTCATCTCGTCTGTCATAAAATGGTCTTCCATCTGCACCATTTAAAAATCCTACAGGTCCACCTACATTTAAATTTTCGTAGTAAATCTCAGTTATATTATCTACCCAAAAAGCATCTACGCTAGCAATTAATCCTAAGAAAGGTAATTTTTGATCAACAGCTATATTCATTTTAAATCTTTGAGGTAATTTAAAATCTGGAGCAAATAAATCGATATTACCACCTGTTCCACCAGAACCAGGTGCAACATGTACAGGTTGGTTATTAATATCTGGATTAAAGTTGACACCTCCACTTATATTAAAGATATTTGAATATCCTCCAGTAACACCGTTATTGTTATATGTCCCACCAGGCCATACTAAAGGAAGTCTAGATGTAAAAATCCCTAAGCCACCTCTAATCTGAGTTGTTTTATTTCCTTTAACATCCCAGTTAAATCCTAACCTTGGTGATAAATGTGCTTGAGTCCTAACTCCTTTACCTACTCTTGCACCTTGTAAATCTTTTCCTGCCGCTTCAAGAATTGGAACGGTAGTATTATTAAAAGCGTCATTAACAGCGCCATCTTCCCAAATAGGAAAATCAAAACGAATACCAGCAGTTAACTTAAAGTTATCTGAAACTTGTACCTCGTCTTGAACATAGAAACCTAATTGAGATGTATTAAATTGTGATGCACCATCCGATTCGTCTCCTACAGTACCAGAACCAACTAGAGAATATCCTTTTTGGTAAAAATCTACAATATCGTTGTTAAAATCACTTACACTATTAAACGTGTAATCTCCGTAATTAAAAGCAAAGAATAAATTCTTGATTTTTGCGAACTCATTGTGTGTACCTATTGTGACTGTATGTCTGCCTTTATAAATTTCAAAGTTATTTGTAATTGTTAAAACATCCTGGTCTAGTAAGTTAGCCGTAGAGAAAGGCTCAGCACCAAAGGTAATAGTCCCAGCACCATCATCTATATCAACAGATGGAAATGGGCTTCCCAGTGGATCTCTATCATCTCTTACTCTAGTGTAACCTAATAAGAAGTTATTACTGATATTATTACCTTGATAATTCCATTCTAAAGAAGACGAAAAAGTCTTGGTATTAAATAACTCAGAACCATTAATGAAAGATATTCTGCTGTTACTAGAACCTCTTGCCTCTAAATTATCTGCTCCTGCATATCTTGTACTTAAAGATAATTTATTGTTGTCATTAATATTCCAATCTAACTTCATAGTTATCTTATCACTCTCTAATGTTCTTGTGTTATTTTCAAAACCTCCAACATCATATCCATATTGAGATGATATTGAACTTGCAAGTGCATTTATTTCAGCTAAACTGGAGTCACCCGTATAGTTACTAAAATTGAAAGGTTGAGGTGTTTCGTCGTCTTGTCTTTCATAATTTAAGAAAAAGAATAATTTATCTTTAATGATGGGACCACCCACGCGTACACCATAGGTTTGTGCTGTAAATTCATCTAGTTTTTCTCTAGTCTCGCCTTGACCTACAAGATCTACAGGAGTTTTACCAGCTAAATCTTGATTTCTTACAAATCCATAAGCAGATCCTGACCATTCATTACTACCACTTCTTGTAACAGCACTTATTGCTCCACCAGCAAAACCAGAAATTTTAACATCAAAAGGTGCTAGTTGCACAGTAAAAGACTCAATAGCATCAACAGAAAATGGATTAACACCTGTCTGACCACCGTTAGTTCCTGAACCAGCTAAACCAAATACATCATTATTTACTGCTCCATCTATATAGATCCCATTATATCTGTTGTTTTGACCACCTAGCGAAATTGAGAAACCGTCGTTACCTTCGGTAATTTGAGCTTGAGGTGTCAACCTAACAAAATCCGCAATTGATCTAGATGTTTGAGGCAAAGTTTCTATTTGACGCTTGCTAATATTAGTAGCTGCACCCGTTTTGTTAGAATCAAAAATACCAGTTCTATCAGCTGTTATTACTACCTCATCCAGGGCATTTGTATCCTCTGTTAATTTAGTGCTAATTCTCTCTGAATTACCTAATTGTAAAAAGACATTTTGCCTTGTAAATGTTTTGAATCCAACATATGAAATTGTTACGGTGTATGGACCACCTGTTCTCATGTTTGATATACGATAATAACCTTCAAAGTCTGTCGCAGCTCCATATTTACTTCCAGTAGGAATGTGAATAGCGACAACTGTAGCACCTGGCAAGGGCTCTCCTAGATCATCAGTGATTTGACCGCCAAGTGAGGCTGTAGTCACACCTTGTGCAAAAGAAACTGTTGTAAAAAGAAGTACAACAGTGACAAATAAAAATTTAGTAATGTTTTTCATGTTATAAATAAGTTGATTAACTCGGTAAAAATACAACTAATATCACTTAAAACATTAACTCAATGTTAAGATATTTTAACAACTTATTAACCATGCAAAATAAACCTAAATTGTCAGGCTTATGGTCATATCATTTAGGCAGGATATCATCTATTTTTTGTAAAAACGTATTAAGTTTTGAGTTGAATTATCGTGAGAATTTGATTGATCAGAAAAATTGAGCTCATCTAATATATTTTTTGCCAATTTTTTACCTAATTCAACACCAAATTGATCATAACTAAAAATATTCCAAATAATACCTTGCACAAAGATTTTATGTTCATACATGGCTATTAATTTTCCTAAACTTTTAGGTGTCAGTTTCTGGATTAAAATAGAAGTTGTAGGCTTATTTCCTTCAAATACTTTAAAAGGTAAAAGCATATTTTTTTCTTCTTCTGAAAAGTTGTTACTATTTAATTCTTCTAAAACCTCTGCTTCGGTTTTACCGTTCATTAATGCTTCTGTCTGTGCGAAATAATTAGACATTAACTTATCATGGTGATTTTTATTACCATGTAGCGATTTTACATAACCGATGAAGTCAGTCGGTATCAACTTAGTGCCTTGATGAATTAACTGAAAGAAAGCATGTTGTGAATTTGTTCCTGGTTCTCCCCAAATCAAAGTTCCTGTTTGGTAGTTCACTTTATTTCCATATCTATCTATACTCTTACCGTTACTTTCCATAATACCTTGTTGCAGATACGTTGCAAACTGATTAAGATATTGTGTGTATGGTATTACAGCTTCACTTTCAGTTTTAAAAAAGTTGTTGTACCAAATAGTTATTAGTGCTGCTATAACTGGGATATTCTCTTCGAAATTAGAAGTTTTAAAATGCTTATCCATTTTATTTGCTCCGGAAAGTAAATTTTCAAAATTTTCATTTCCGACGGCTAAGCTAATCGATAAACCAACAGCACTCCATAAAGAAAATCGACCACCAACCCAATCTTTCATTGGGAAAATATTTTCTTCTGCAATTCCAAATTCTTTTACACTTTCTACATTTATTGATACGGCAACAAAATGATTAGCAACAGCTTCTTTTGGTTGTGATTGCAAAAACCATTCTCTAATTGAATTGGCATTTGATAAGGTTTCTTGTGTTGTAAATGTTTTTGAAACAATGACGAAAAGCGTAGTTTCAGGATTAAGATTTTTTATTACCTCTTGATAATGATCACCATCGACATTACTTACAAAATGTGTATTGAGTTGATTTTTATAAAATTGAAGTGAGTCTACTACCATTGCTGGTCCTAAATCCGAACCACCAATACCAATATTTACGACATCTGTAATTTGTTTTCCCGAAAATCCTTTGTGATTCCCATTAGTAACTGCATCTGTGAAATTTTTAATTTTTTTCTTTACAGCATAAACGCTCGGAATAACATTTTCTCCATCAACAAAAATGGCAGCATTCTTTGAGGCTCTGAGTGCTGTATGAAGTACAGCGCGTCCTTCTGTTTGATTAATTATATCACCTTCAAAATATTTTAAAATAGCATCTTTTAGATTAAGTTCATTAGCTAAATCTATAAGTATACTTAATGTCTTTTTAGTTATTCTATTTTTAGAGAAATCAACATAAAAATCATCCCAAATCACAGTGAGTTCATCTGCTCTTTTTGGATTGGTCTTAAATAACTCTTTTAAGTGACTATCCTTTAATTCTAAAAAATGAGATTGTAGTTTTGACCAAGCTTTGGTCTTTGTTGGATTGGTTGCTTGTAATGCCATAATTATTTTATCTCTGAAAGTGTTTCTTCAGTTTCTGGAAGAAGTGAGTCTTCGACCAAAATAATATTATCTAATTGTTGTTTTATCGGAATGATGTAATCTAAAAATTTAACCTTAAGACCCTCTGAAATAGGTTTTGCTTCTGGTAATTTTTGCTTAAATGGATCAACTTGTCTTCCGTTTTTCCAAAAGCGGTAGCAGACGTGATTTCCTGATGAGCTCCCTGTGTTCCCAACATAACCTATGACATCACCTTGTTTTACAAACTGACCAACTTTAGCTTTTCGTCGTGACATGTGTAAATACTGCGTTTCGTAAGTAGCGTTATGCCTAATTTTTACATACTTACCATTTCCTCTTGTATAAGAGGATTTTGTTACCGTACCATTAGCAGTTGCTAAAATTGGGGTGCCATTTGCTGCAGCAAAATCAGTACCTTTATGTGCTTTTACACGATAACCATAATGTGCAATTCGCCTTCTTAAATTATATCTTGAAGAAACACGTCCACCAAATTTAATTGGCGATTTTAAAAAAGCACGTCTTAGATTTTTTCCTTCTTCACTTAAGTAATCGATAACACCTTTTGCGCTATCAGTCTCAAATTCAAAAGCATAAAACGGTTTTTTATTGTGCTCAAAGTAGGCAGCTTTAATTTTATCTACTCCAGCATAAACGGAATCATCAATATACTTGTCTGTATAAATTACCTTAAATCTATCACCAGGCAGTAATCGATTAAAATCAATAGTCCATGCGTAAATCTCATTTGCCATTTTATTAGCTAATCGCTGACTTAAACCCTTTTTATCTAAAACCATCGAAATTCCACTACCTTGAGGTATGACACCCGATACTTCTCTCTCAGTATATTTAATAGGTTTTTTTCCAATATATGCTTGTATAGAATCTTGAAAATCAATGACTACATATTCTATTTTATTTGGCTGATAAATAAAACTTTTAGGAGTTTCTAAACTATCTTTTGCGCAAAGCAGGGTGTAAGGTTTACCGACTTGAAGTTTTCGAATATCATAAGAATCTTTTGCTTTTTCGGCAATATGAAAGATTTTTGGATAACCTAAATTATTTCGTTCTAATATTACTCCGAAAGTATCGCCAGACTTTATGGTATCTCGTTTTACAATAAAATCATTGAAATTAAACCCGAACTCAAAATGTTCTTTGGCTACTTCAATAACTGCTAAATCTTCCATGTTTTCTTCAGGTTGATCATCTTTGCATGTCCAAAATGTTACAGTAATTACTGCATACCATATTACCCTTTTTATTTGCATTAATTTTATTCTATTTAAATATTTGTTCCCCAATTTTTTAATTCATCTTCGCTCCATAAATCTGGAAAGAAAATACGCCTTTGGTATTTTGGATGCATATATTTTTTCCAATCACTCCCACCAGTAGCTTCACCATCTCCAATACCACTTTCTATATAATGTTTTGCTGCGTTATAATGTGCCATAACCCACGTCACATTTACGGTATAATCGTAATGACGCATAGCTTTAACTAAATCTTTATCTTCTTGATCTTCTTTTGGTAATTCTTTAAAACGTGTCCAAAGATTTTTGGTATTGTAATTTTCCATAAATCTTAAAAACTCGTCTTTGTAACGTTTTTCAAAATTTTGAAGTAGCGTAGATTTTTTACCTGTTTTATGGTCTTTCCCTGCAGCTTGCCAATATAAGTGTTCAAAAGCATGTGTGTAAGGTGTGTCTCTGTTTATGTTTTTTCTAAATCTGTAATCAATAAGATTTATCAATTCGGTTGAAGCAAATTCTATAAACCTATATTGAGCACTTTGAAATCCACTTGCAGGTGTTAATGTATAGCGAAACTTCATATACTGTTCCACCTCCATACCTTCTCTCATAATATTAAAAGAGGTAGTTAACATATCGAAGTATCTCGAAACACGCATAATTTTACTTTCAAAGTAATCTGCTTTTAAATCCTTTTTTTTAGCTACCTGAGAAATTTCCCAGAGTATCATTTTAAAAATAAGCTCATTGATTTGATGATATGCAATAAACACCATCTCATCTGGCAGTGTTGTTCGCTGATTTTGAAGTCCCAAAAGCGCATCCGTTTGAATATAATCCCAGTAGGTAATTGGTTTGCTATAAAGCAAACCTAAAAGATGGTCGTCTGTGTCTTGATTAATATTATTATACTTATGCTCAAGAGCTTTTATAATATTAGAATAGTCTGCTTGGTTGGCCATAAATTAATCGAATTGAACTTGAAAGGAGTGTTTAAGTCCTTTATATTGTGAAAGGTCAGCTCTTAAAGAACCGACGGCTAAATCTGCTTTTATCTTTAAAGGTATTTTATTTTTATCGGCACTAACCCAAAGTGTTAAACTTTCTTCTTCCTTAAAAACACGACCAGCCATAACATAAGGTCTAAATTTTAATGTTTTTACTTTTACACGGTTTCCATTAACTGAAGTTTTAATAGTTTCTCGACCTAAAAATTTTAGCTTAAATGGATAATTTTCTTCATCAAAAAACATACTTAGTTTTACAACGTCTCCAACCTTAATCTGATTTGTATTATAGTTGTTTCTTAAATAATAAAAAGCAGAAACCAAGTCCTGAACATTTGTATCTATATCGACAGTCTTTAAAGTTTTTCGTTTCTTATTATTGACCTCAGCCTTTTTGATATTATGATCAAATGCAATCTCGATATCTTTGGTGTGGCCACCTTCGTCTATTTTTCTAACAAACTTATATGGTAATCCTGTATTGGTATCAAAATAGCTCTCATAACGATCTCTTACTTTAAAAAAAGCATTGATAAGACCTGTTGTTTTTCCTTTGCCAACCACATGGTAAACTGGTTTTCCGTTTAATTTTTTTTCTTTAATATTTAGAGTTGCTTCACCAGCTTTAAACCAGCCACTGTAGCTCATACGAAACTTAAACCACTCTCCATCTTTGAAAGCAGATTCTTGCTGAGATACACCAACTTGAAAACTAATTATAGCAATAAAAAAAAGTAACTGTTTTTTCATAAAAAATCTGTAATACAAATGTAGGTTTTATATCTTCATTTTATAAGTAATATATTAACATTTGCAATTACTATTCCAAAAGTATTAAAAGTAAAAAACACCATCTGTAATGAAATGGTGTTTTAACGTAAATGAAGCATTATATATTATAATGTTCCTCTCTTTGACTGTTCTCGTTCAATTGACTCAAACAAGGCTTTAAAATTACCTGCTCCAAAACCTTTTGCACCCATACGTTGAATGATTTCAAAAAATAAAGTCGGTCTGTCTTCAACTGGTTTTGTGAAAATTTGCAGTAAATACCCTTCTTCGTCAGCGTCAATCATTATACCCAGTGCTTTTAGTTTTTCGATATCTTCTTTTAATTCATGACTAAATTCTTCTAATCGGCCTGGAACTGACTTGTAATATTCGTCTGGTGGTGTTGATAAAAATTCTACACCATTAGAACGTAATTGTGATACTGTATTTAGTATATCATCTGTAGCAACTGCAATATGCTGAACACCAGCTCCTTCATAAAAATCTAAATATTCTTCGATTTGAGAACGTTTTTTTCCTTCAGCTGGTTCGTTAATCGGAAACTTAATACGACCATTTCCATTTGACATCACCTTACTCATTAATGCTGAGTATTCAGTATGAATTTGCTTATCATCAAAAGATAAAAAGTTTTCAAAACCCATAACATCTTCGTACCATTTTACCCAAACGTCCATCTGATTCCAACCAACATTACCAACCATGTGATCAATATACTTAAGTCCTGCAGCTGGTGGATTATAATCCGATTCCCATTTTACAAAACCTGGTAAAAAAGCACCACTATAGTTTTTTCGCTCTACGAACATATGCACTGTTTCTCCATAGGTGTAAATTCCTGCACGAACTACCTCTCCATGCTCATCACTTTCTACAGTTGGTGGCATATAGGATTTTGCGCCTCGAGAAGTCGTTTCTTCGTAGGCTTTCTTAGCATCTTCTACCCAAAGCGCTACAATTTTTACACCATCACCATGCTTTACAATATGGTCATTAATTGGTGATTTGCTGTTTAATGGTGTGGTTAGTATTAACTTAATTTTATCTTGAGTTAACACATAGCTTACCGAATCTTTAGCTCCAGTTTCCAGACCACAATAAGCGTGGGATTGAAATCCAAAAGCCGTTTTATAAAAGTGTGCCGCTTGCTTAGCGTTACCTACATAAAATTCGACATAATCTGTACCTAATAGCGGTAAGAAATCTTGTGCGCCTTCGAATATTTTTTCTAGCCCATAATTGACTGATTTTATTTCTTTTGCCATGACTTTAATTTTATTTTAAAATTGAATCTATAGTAATTGAATCTATTTATTTTTGTTTGTATATTCTACTGTTTTAATACCAGTAGTATCTTATTACCATTCATATCCATCCTACTAGCTTGTTAAGAGGTGATTTATTTGAAACTGGCAACACCAGTGAAATTATTCTTAATACTAATGGTGTTGGGTTTTCAGGTAATTTACTTTTAAACATTTATTTAATATTGGTTGATCGATTTTTTTATTCTAACCAAGATTTGTAATAATCGCCATCAGCTATTTTCATAGCTTCCTCAGTAACTTTTAATGGTTTGAATGTGTCCACCATTACAGCCAACTCATCCGTTTTGACTTTACCAATACTGCGTTCCATTGCTCCAGGGTGTGGTCCATGAGGTATACCTGCAGGATGCAAAGAAATATGACCTGCATCAATATCATTACGGCTCATGAAATCTCCGTCAACATAGTATAACACCTCATCGCTATCAATATTACTGTGATTGTAAGGAGCAGGAACTGCCTTAGGATGATAATCATATAATCTTGGTACAAAACTACAGATTACAAATGCATCTGTTTCAAAGGTTTGGTGAACTGGCGGCGGCTGATGTACACGACCGGTTATAGGTTCGAAATCATGAATTGAAAACGCATATGGATAATTGTAACCATCATAACCAACAACATCAAAGGGATTTGAGGCATAAACCATATCAAAAATTTCGCCCTGCTTTTTTATTTTCATTAAAAACTCTCCAGACTCATTATATGTTTCTAACTCATAAGGTCTTCTAATATCTCGCTCGCAAAAAGGAGAATGTTCTAACAATTGCCCAAACCAATTCCGGTAACGCTTTGGCGTGTAAATAGGCCTATAGGACTCTACAATAAATAAACGATTGTCATCGGTATCAAAATCTAGTTTATAGATTATTCCTCTTGGAACTAAAAGATAATCTCCGTATTTAAAATCTAAATTACCAAGATGTGTACGTAATTTTCCTGAGCCTTTATGAATAAAAATTAATTCGTCTGCATCTGTATTTTTATAAAAATAATCTTTGGTTGAGGATTGGGGTGCTGATAAAATGATATTACAATCGCTATTAGTAAGTACTATTTTTCTACTTTTAAGGTAATCACTTTCAGGTTTTACCTTAAACCCATGTAAACGGTAAGAATGCATGTTGTTAGCTTTTGCTATTTTTGGAGCAACGCTATATTTTCCTTTTATTTCTTTGACCTGTGTCGGACGTTGCTCGTGATAACTATTTGTAGACATACCGTCAAAACCAATAGTACCAAACAATTGCTCGTAGTAAAAACTACCGTCTGGTTTTTTGAACTGTGTATGTCTTTTAGGAGGAATTTCCCCGAGTTTATGGTAAAATGGCATTTTTATGTTTTTTTAGATGTTTATTATTTAGGCGTTATAATCCACCTGCCTCTAAAGTTACAAAAAATGCGTGCTTATTCTGGATTCCTTTTAATTAGAAAATTAAGGTGAAGTTTTAAGTCTGTCCAGAATGGTTTCATATCTACAAATATCTAAAAAATTATTAGAACCAAAAACCCAAATTAAAAAACCAATAACTTTCATCTACTTCTGGTGAATAGGTATACTTTGCTTCAATTGGTCCTAAAAAAGTTTCTACTGAATACCCTAAAGCATAGCCTGTATAATCCGGACTTGTCAACCATTCACCATCATCAAAAATATTATTATCTATATTGGCAAAATTCCCTGACAACATAATATGATGCTTATCAAACAACTCATAATCTAAATTTAGATCTGCTTCTACAAAACTATTGCCAATAATAGACACATAATCATAACCATAAAAAGAACGAAAATTATTAATAAAGTTTTGACCATAACCACCAAAAGCAAAATCAAGAAACCTTGTAGAACGATCTCCCAATTGGAAGCCGCCTGCAGTACTTACTTTTATTGAAAATCTATCTGAAGGACTAAATGCATAACCAATATCAGCACTTGCAATTGAAAACGGGTTAAAATCTGTATTAAAACTACTCGCGGAAATATACCAATGTAATTTTCCATCAAATGAAAAACCCTCATTGGGAAAATACTTATTGTCAAAAGTGTCAATTTTTAAGCCCCCAAAAACACTAAAATAATCAGTGTTTTCAAAAGTAAAATCTTCATCTGCTATAGTGCTATTAAGTGTTTCGGTTGTGATTTTTAATCGCTTATGCTCAAAACCAGCATTTACAGAAAATTCTTTAGCTAATAATGTTTGAAAATACAATTGATTAGTTTGGTCTTGTAATTCTATATCTACTTTATTTAAACCTACTAAAAGCGGGTCATTAGGCTCTAATAGTAAGTTGCCATTGACGCGTCTATCAAACTGATTATACCTAGACTTTAAACCAATACTTACGTAAAACCCTTTATCTATGAAATAATCAAAATCGTATCTAATATTATCTCCAAAAATAGCATCTAATGACGCAAAATCATTTTTTGAAATCAATCGTTTTTTTGTAACATTTACCAAAGCAGCACTTTTATAAAGCACATCATAATGAAGTCCTAATCTTAAGAGAGCACTTGTTTTAGACTCAGATATTTTTGCGTCTAAATCATAAACACCATTTACATCTGTTGGCACAAGGTCATAACGTAAAGCGTCAAAATTATTGGTTGCCACCAAATTATTTACACCTTTATCTAACTGGTCGTAACTAATGCTCTCGTAACCTTTGAGTTTTAACTTTCCTAAAATATATGAACGCGTATAACGCTTGTTGCCAGTGACACTTATATATCCTAAGCTAATACTATCTTGAATAATAATATTTTTTCTTTTGGAAAACTCTGTTTTTTGCTCTTTGAGTTTTACAAGAGCATCTATTTGATTTTTTGCTGCAATCTCACCATTTCTGACAATATCTCTTCCTTCATCAAAAGATATAACTGAAAAATTAGTGATATCTGGTTTTATATAGATATCCGTGAGCTTTCGCTTGATTTCCATAGCATTGATCGTTCTAAAATTATTAATCTGAAGCAGTATCTCTGGTGCCGATGCTAAAGCTTCTCTATCTTTTAAATCATCTTGAACATCTACTCCAATGATAACATCCATATCTTTAGCTCGAAGCTCTTCAATGGGGTAATTATTGGATACACCACCATCTATAAAAATTTTATTATCAATTTTTACAGGCTGAAATAATGATGGAAAAGCGCCACTAGCAGCTACAGATTGTGATAAATTTCCTTTTTCCATAATTACGGGTTGACCAGTCTCTATATTTGTTGCTATACAGAAAAAAGGAATTGGTAAATCGTTAAAATCATCAACTTCTTTGACATGCAGCATCAACTTATAAAGCAAGCTATAAACATTTTGACCTCTTGATAAACCTGAAGGTAACGACACTTTAAAATTATCAAATGGTAAGCTTACTGCATAGCGTTCAGAATTTGTACGCTCGATGAGAGATTTTGAATTCCTTGAGAATTCATCATTAATCAATTCATTAAAATTTATAGATTTAAATATAGAGTCTAGTTGTTTTCCTGAATATCCAGACGCATATAAAGACCCTATTATGGCACCCATACTTGTACCTGCAATATGATCTATTTTAATACCTAAGCTATCGATTACTTTTAGCACACCAATATGAGCAAACCCTTTTGCACCACCTCCACTTAACACTAGACCAATTTTTGGCTCATTAGTATCTTGAGCTGATACTGAAAAAGTAAAAAGCATTATAAATACTCCAACACAAAATGATATATATTTAGGATTATTGGCTCTCAATTTATTCTTTATGATAATAGTTATACACTTTATTAGCTCTTGAAAAACCTACTACAGCTTCAAGTTCATCTAGTTTGGCATTAGCAATTCGTTTTACAGTTTTAAACGTTTTCATCAAATCTACTATTGTCTGCTCGCCAACACCAGGAATATTTTCTAATTCTGTTTTCAGCGCCACTTTACTTCTCCGGTTTCTATGGTGCTCAATTCCAAAACGGTGTGCCTCATTTCGTAATTGTTGAATGATTTTTAGCGTTTCACTTTTTTTATCTAAATATAACGGAATTGGGTCGTCTGGATAAAATAATTCTTCTAAACGCTTAGCAATTCCTATAATTGCAATTTTTTTTCTTAATCCTAAAAGGTCTAAACTTTTTAATGCCGAAGACAATTGTCCTTTACCACCGTCAATAATAATAAGTTGTGGTAATGGCTGTGCTTCTTTCAATAGACGTTTATACCTTCGCAAAACAACCTCTTCCATTGATGCAAAATCGTCTGGACCAACTACCGTTTTTATATTAAAATGTCGGTAATCGCGTTTACTAGGTTTTCCGTTTTTAAAAACCACACATGCAGCAACCGGATTTGTTCCTTGAATGTTTGAGTTATCAAAACATTCAATATGCCTTGGTTCTTCAGGTAATCTTAAATCGGCTTTCATTTGCGCCATGATTCGATTTGCATGTCGGTCTGGGTCTGTAATTTTTATTTGCTTCATCTTATCCATACGATAATACTTGGCATTACGGACAGATAAATCTATGATACTTTTTTTATCTCCCAACTTTGGGACTGTTATCTTTATGTTATCTCCTAAATCGACTCTAAAAGGAACATATATTTCTTTTGAATTAGAATGAAAACGTTGCCTGATTTCAGTAATCGCTAACTCTAATAATTTTATATCAGACTCTTCGAGTTTTTTCTTGATTTCTAAAGTATGTGACCGAATAATTGAACCATAAGATAATTGTAAGAAATTGATATATGCATAGCTCTCATCACTAACTATCGAGAACACATCGACATTACTAATCTTGGGATTTACAACAGTTGACTTGGCTTGATAATTTTCGAGAATATCTAATTTTTCTTTGACTTTCTGAGCATCTTCAAACTGCATATTTTCTGCAAATGTTTTCATTTGCTTTCTAAATTGCAGCAACGAATCTTTAAAATTCCCTTTTAAAATTTCGCGAATAGCCGCCACATTACTATGGTATTGGTCTTCAGTTTCTAAACCTTCACAGGCACCTTTGCAATTTCCTAAATGGTATTCTAGACATACTTTGAACTTACCAGTTTCGACTTTTTCTTCAGTTAAGTTGTAATTGCATGTGCGCAGTTGGTACAAACCTTTGATTAAACCCAGCAAAGTTTTTACCGTTTTCATACTAGTATATGGTCCAAAATACTCCGATCCATCTTTGATAACGCGTCTTGTTGGGAAGACTCTTGGAAAACGTTCGTTTTTTACACAAATCCAAGGATATGATTTATCATCTTTAAGCAATACGTTGTAACGAGGCTTATATTTTTTTATAAGGTTGTTTTCAAGCAACAAAGCATCACTTTCGGTCTCTACAACGATATGTTTTACCGATTTTATTTTAAGAACCAAAATACGTGTTTTACCATTTTCGTGGTGCTTGGTAAAATAAGAGCTGACTCTTTTTTTTATGTCTTTAGCCTTTCCTACGTAAATCAAATTTTCATCAGCATCAAAATACTGATATACACCAGGTTGGTGCGGTAATGTTTTTATCTGTATTTCGAGTGTAGTTTCGGACATTACTCAAAGGTAAAAAAAGTTGTTAGTGTCACAATCTGTAATTGTGATAAACTCAACAAAAGTTTGAGTACCTTCAAATACTTTTTAACTTTAGCCTTTTAAGCACCTTAAAGATGAATATTGTTATCCTTTCTAGAAATGAAAACCTGTATTCCACAAGACGCCTTATTGATGAGGCAGAAAACCGTGGTCATGATGTTGAAGTTATTGATCCCTTAAAGTGCGATATTATTATTGAACAAGAAAAACCAACTATATATTACAAAGACCGATATCTTAATTATGTAAATGCGATAATTCCAAGAATTGGTGCTTCGGTTACATTTTTTGGATGTGCTGTAGTGAGACAATTTGAAATGATGAATGTTTTTACAACAGTAACCTCGGATGCGATTTTAAGATCACGAGATAAGTTACGTAGTTTTCAGCGTTTATCTAAAGCGGGAATAGGCATGCCAAAAACAGTCTTTACCAATTACTCAAGAGATGTCGAAGAAGTACTTAACCATGTTGGTGGACCGCCAGTAATCATTAAATTATTGGAAGGTACACAAGGTCTGGGTGTGGTTTTAGCTGAATCTAAAAATGCTGCTGAATCTGTTCTTGAAGCTTTTAATGGTTTGCAAGCAAGAGCTTTAGTCCAAGAATATATTGAAGAAGCTAAAGGTGCTGATTTACGGGCTTTAGTTGTAGACAATCAAGTCGTTGGCGCCATGAAACGTCAGGGAAAAGATGGCGAATTCCGTTCTAATTTACATCGTGGTGGCCATGCAAATTATATTAAACTATCTGAAGACGAATTAAAGCTTGCTATAAAAGCTGCAAGAGCATTAAAACTACCCGTTTGTGGTGTAGACATGCTACAGTCTTCTCGTGGACCTTTAATCATGGAAGTGAATTCTACACCAGGATTAGAAGGTATTGAAAGGGCAACTGAAAAAAATATAGCAAGAGCAATTATTACTTTTATAGAACGCAATAGAAAATGATTAATGTATGAGTGAAAAAGATATTTTAGAAATCTTAGACGAAAAAGTTGCTTTAGGTCAAAGTGCCAGAGTAAACTTTAATGTTGCTAAATTACATACACAAAACTCTATTGATGTTCCCGTCATTATAGAGCGTTCTAAAAAACCTGGACCGACTGTTTTAATCACTGCAGGTATTCATGGCGATGAAGTTAATGGTGTAGAGATTGTACGTCAGATTATCGCTAAAGGTATTAACAAACCAAAACGCGGTACCATTATATGTATTCCTGTGATTAACGTATTTGGCTTTATACACATGGACCGTTTATTCCCTGATGGACGTGATTTAAACCGAGTTTTTCCTGGCAGTAAAAATGGTTCGTTAGCGAGTCGTGTTGCACATCAACTAATGACTAAGGTCGTTCCACATGCCGATTTAATTTTAGATTTTCATACTGGTGGTGCGGACCGATTTAATGCTGCACAAGTTCGTGTTGTGAAAAATGAAGTTGTATTAGATGAATTAGCAGAGACTTTTGGTGCACCATTTATTTTTTATTCTAAAAATTTAGGAAATAGTTTTAGAAATTCGGCTTACAGAAAAGGAATTCCAATGTTATTATTTGAAGGTGGGAAATCATTTAATATACATAACACTATTACTAACACAGGTGTTAACGGTGCCAAACGTGTTTTAAGTCATTTAGAAATGTTACGCTCTCCTTTTAAAGTGAGTAAACCAAAAAAAGAAGCTGTAAAAATTTTAGAAAGTAAATGGTTGCGAGCTAGTTATTCAGGTATGTTTAAACCTACAATATCTATCAATTCTCGTGTTGAAAAAGGTGAGGTTTTAGGAAATATTACAGACCCTTATGGGAGTTTTAATCATTTTATAAAAGCCCCAAATAGCGGTTATATTTTTAATATTAACCAGTCGCCATTGGTCTATCAAGGTGATGCTATTTTTCACATTTCAACAAAGCTAGAAGATTAATGATTAAGTCTGAAATACGTAAAAAATATAAAGTGCTTCGTCAAGAATTAAGCGAAGATCAAATTGAAGACAAAAGTCTTGCAATTGCTAATAAGCTATTACAATTAAATATTTGGCAACATTCTTTTTACCATATTTTTTTACCTATCCAAGAGCAAAAGGAAATCAATACTGAATATATTTTAAACATTTTAGCAGGTAAAGATAAAAACATTGTGATTTCAAAAAGTAATTTCGAAGACTACTCAATGATACACTATTTATTGACTGACAATACAACCTTAAGGAAAAACGAATATAATATACCTGAACCTGTTGATGGAATGACAATTACATCCCAACTAATAAATGTCGTTTTTATTCCACTTTTGGCATTTGACACTAAAGGGAATCGTATCGGTTACGGTAAAGGTTTTTATGATCGTTTTCTTTCAGAATGTAAACCTGAAACTCTAAAAATTGGTTTATCCTTTTTTGAAGCTGAAGAAGAAATTGAAGCTACTATAAACGACATTAAGTTGGATTATTGCTCGACTCCAAATAAGGTATTTCAATTTTTTTAGTTGGCTCGTTAAAAGCTCTTTTATTAAAAAGAATTAAAATACCTATACCAGTACTTATAGCAACATCCGCCACATTAAAAACAGGATCAAAAAATGAGAAATATGTACCTCCAAAAAACGGCAACCAATCTGGTAAAATACCGTTGTATATTGGAAAATGTAACATATCTACAACTTTACCATGAAATATCTCCGCGTAACCACCACTTTCTGGTAAAAATGTAGCAACTTGTGCGTAGCTGTCTCCAAATAAAATACCATAAAACACAGAGTCAATAATATTACCTAAAGCCCCAGCAAAAATCAATGAGATGGCAAAAATCAAAGTTTTTGTTTTTTGTTTTTTAATAACATTAAACAACCAATAACCTATTCCAGAAACTGCAATAATTCTGAATAGTGTCAAAATTAATTTTGCCGATTTATCATCAATAAATGAAATAATATCACTCAGCTTTGTACCCCAAGCCATACCATCGTTTTCAATAAATAAAATTCTAAACCAAGAGGATACTACTACATCGTCTCCGAGTTGAAAGTGTGTCTTTATGTATGTTTTGCTAATTTGATCTATCAGTAAAATAATTATAATTATAATTGCGGATTTTTTTAAAGACATATAGCTGAGACTTACTTTTCTTGTTTTTTTACAGTAATATTTCCACCATTTGTAGTTAATCTCCAAACATTGAATCCAAACATATTACTAGGAAAATCAACTAAACCATGATGAGAGTCCGTTTCTATTACAGCATTACTGGTTTTTATAAAGATATTACCATCAATCGTTTTTATAGTTGCTAATCTTGCTGTACCATCGATATTACATCCACCTTGAGTTAGGTTAAAATTGAGCTCTTTGAATTTCCCTTTTGCTTCAACAGAACCAATATCACTTTTAATTGAAAGGTTTAAACTTTCAGGCATTATAATTTCTAGAGTTGCTGCTATTACTTTGTGTGCATTTCTTTTATCATCAGGAGTATCTATGATAGAAACACGTTTTAATTTAACAAATAACAGGTTACCTTTTACTTCTGATACAACTTTGTAATCGTTTCCATATTCGCCATCAGATAGCGATGTTAAGTTTATGGTTTCAGTTTTTTTAGTTGCCACCGAAATATTAAAAATCTGGTCACCATCTACTATTATTCCATAAATCCCTTTTGAAGAAAATTTATCTTCTCCCTTGTTTTGAGCATTTACATAAAATGAAGTAAATAAGATTAAGCTTAATAAAAAAGTCTTGAAATTGGTATTCCAAGACTTTGATATATCTGTGTTATTTGACATGCTCAAATTTTACTTCTGCATATTCTTAGCCTCGATACTTAAGGTTGCGTGAGGTACTAATTTTAAGCGTTCTTTATTGATCAATTTACCGGTAACTCTGCATAAACCATAGGTCTTATTTTCTACTCGGATTAATGCATTTTTTAAATCACGGATAAATTTTTCTTGACGAATTGCTAAGGCAGAGTTTGCCTCTTTACTCATGGTAGCACTTCCGTCTTCAAAAGATTTAAACGTCGGTGACGTGTCTTCTGTACCATTATTATGATCATTCATATAAGCACTTTTAATAAGCTCTAAATCGTGCTCTGCTTTTTTTATTTTCTCTTGAATAAGAACTTTGAATTCTTCTAAATCCTTATCTGAATATTTGTTACTGATTTCTGATGCCATATTTTAATGTTTTTTTATAGATAGCTTAGTATTTACTTCGTCAAAAGCAATATCTATTCCATCTTTTAGATTATCTACAATTTTTAAATCGCTAGTTAAAGTTTCCATTTTAATGTAAGCTTCGTTATCACTTACAGCAGCAGTAATATCTGCATGATTTTGTAATTGAACGTCAATTCTATCTGTAACTTCAAACCCTGAATCTTTTCGTAAATTTTGAATACGATTTACAAGTTCTCTTGCAATACCTTCCTTACGTAAATCTTCATTTATAGTAACGTCTAACGCCACAGTTAATAGGCCTTCATTAGCCACAAGCCATCCTTCGATATCTTGTGATGTAATCTCAACATCGTCGAGTCCTAATGTAATATTTTTTCCATTAATATCAAGGTCAAAACTACCGTTTTGCTCCATTTTGTTAATATCTTCTGAGGAAAAGCTATTTACAGCATTCGCAATTAACTTCATATCCTTACCGAAACGAGGTCCTAAAGTCTTAAAATTAGGCTTTATTTGTTTTACCAAAATATCTGAAGCGTCTTCAAGAAGTTCTATTTCTTTGATATTAACTTCATACTTTATTAAATCTGCAATAGCTTCAATTTCGTCTTTTTCTTGTTGACTCGATACAGGAATCATTATTTTTTGAAGCGGTTGACGCACTTTTATTTTTTCCTTTGCTCGTAACGACAATACTAAGGACGAAATGGTCTGTGCATTTTCCATTTTACGCTCTAAAGACTTATCAATTGCACTTTCATCAGCAACCGGGAATTCTGCAAGATGTACACTTTCAAACCCTTCTTTTTTGGTCACTGCATTTAAATCTAAATACAATCGATCCATAAAAAATGGAGCTATTGGCGCACCTAATTTTGAAAGGGTAACCATACACGTGTAAAGCGTTTGATATGCCGAAATTTTATCTGTTTGATAATCGCCTTTCCAAAAACGTCTTCTACTTAAACGAACATACCAATTACTTAAGTATTCTTGTGTGAAATTAGATATAGCTCTTGCAGCTTTTGTTGGTTCATATTCTGCATAGAATTTATCTACTTTTTGTATCAAAGTATTTAATTCTGAAAGAATCCAGCAATCAATTTCTGGACGCTCGTTTAATGCAATATCTACCTCGCTATAATCAAAACCGTCAAGATTTGTATATAGAGAAAAGAAAGAATAAGTGTTATAAAGTGTGCCGAAAAACTTACGTCTTACTTCCTCGATACCATCAATATCAAACTTAAGGTTATCCCAAGGATTTGCATTACTAATCATGTACCATCGCGTAGCATCAGCACCATATTTAGATAAAGTTTCAAAAGGGTCGGTCGCATTACCTAAACGCTTGGACATTTTTTGTCCATTTTTATCTAAAACTAATCCGTTTGACACTACATTTTTATAAGCCACAGAATCAAAAACCATTGTTGCAATAGCATGAAGCGTATAAAACCAACCACGTGTTTGATCAACACCTTCTGCTATAAAATCTGCTGGGAATGATTTATTATCGTCTATGAGTTCTTTATTTTCAAATGGATAATGCCATTGCGCATAAGGCATTGAACCTGAGTCGAACCATACATCTATCAAATCACTTTCACGCTTCATAGGTTGTCCAGAATCTGAAACCAGAACAATCTTATCGACTACATTTTTATGAAGGTCTATTTTCTCATAGTTATCTTCAGACATGTTACCAACTTCGAAATCAGCAAAAATATCTTCTGAAAGTACGCCTGCTTTGATGGATTTTTCCATTTCAGCTTTTAGTTCTTTTATAGATCCTATACAAATCTGTTCTTTACCATCTTCTGTTCTCCAAATTGGTAAAGGAATTCCCCAAAAACGTGATCGAGATAAATTCCAATCATTTGCATTAGCTAACCAATTACCAAAACGGCCTTCACCAGTAGATTTTGGCTTCCAGTTAATACCCATGTTAAGCTCATGCATGCGACCTTTTATATCAGTAACTTTTATAAACCAAGAGTCTAAAGGGTAATAGAGAATTGGTTTGTCTGTGCGCCAGCAATTAGGATAACTGTGTTTGTATTTTTCGACCTTAAAAGCTTTATTTTCAGTCTTAAGTTTTATAGCTAATTCGACATCTGTAGATTTCTCTGGCGCCTTGCCATCAGCGTAATATTCATTTTTGACATATTTGCCGCCGAACTCGCCCAACTCTAGCCTAAATTTTCCTTGTAAATCCACGAGTGGAACTAGATTGTCATTTTCATCTTTAACTAAAAACGGTGGAATTTCTGGTATTGCTTGTTTAGCAACTAAGGCATCATCTGCTCCAAAAGTAGGTGCCGTATGGACTATTCCGGTTCCATCCTCAGTAGTTACAAAATCTCCTGAAATGACTCTAAATGCATTTTGCTTATTTTCGAACTCCAGATTAAAATCTAAAAGTTGTTCATATCTTATTCCGACTAAATCCTTACCTCTAAATTCTTTTACAACATAAAACGGAATTTTCTTGTCACCAGAATTATAGGTCAACAATTCTGATTTTTCTTCAACTTGATTAAATTTTCCTACAAACTGTTTTGATATAAGATTTTTAGCTAATATCACATTCATTGGTTGGAATGTATACTGGTTATATGTTTCAACTAAAACATAATCAATCTTTGACCCAACTGTTAATGCTGTATTACTTGGTAATGTCCAAGGTGTTGTTGTCCAAGCTAGAAAATAGATATCACCTTCATTTTGAAGGAAATCTGGCAAGCTATCCTCGTTTGCTCTAAACTGAGCTACAACCGTCGTGTCAGTTACATCTTGATAAGTACCAGGCTGATTTAGCTCGTGAGAACTTAAACCTGTCCCTGCTTTTGGTGAATATGGCTGAATTGTATAGCCTTTATATAATAAATCTTTATCGTAAATCTGCTTAAGTAGCCACCAAACAGATTCCATATATTTAGATTTGTAAGTTATATATGGATCGTTCATATTTACCCAATATCCCATTTTCTGAGTTAGGTCATTCCAAATATCAGTGTAACGCATTACCGCTTTTTTACAAGCAGCATTATACTCTTCTACAGTAATTTTTGTACCAATATCTTCTTTGGTAATACCAAGTTCTTTTTCTACACCAAGTTCTATAGGCAAGCCATGTGTATCCCAACCTGCTTTTCGTTTTACTTGAAAACCTTTCATGGTTTTGTAACGTGGAAAAATATCTTTTATAGTACGTGCTAAAACATGGTGTACACCAGGTAAACCATTTGCAGAAGGTGGCCCCTCAAAAAAGACGTAAGGTGGTTTACCTACTCTAGTGGTAACACTTTTATTGAAGATATCGTTAGCTTCCCAATAATTGCTGATTTCGTCTGCAATATTTGGTAAGTTAAGTCCTTTGTATTCAGGGAACTTTTGGCTCATTTTTAGCATTTCTTATAAGGTTGCGAAAATACTAATTTTTGATAAAAATTTTATTAGGAATACTTGAAAATGCTAGTATTTAAAACCTTAAAACATATTTTAAGTAAATGGAATATCCTTTTCTAGATTAATTAGCTTATTTTTTAGTGCATATATAACTAAACCTGCTACATTTTTTGAGTCTGTTTTTAAAAGTAAATTATTTCGGTGACTATCGACAGTTCTTGGGCTTAAAAACATTTTATCAGCAATATCTTTAGTAGTATATTGTTTACAAATTAGTTCTAGAACCTCCAATTCACGTTTGGTAAAATAATTAGAATCAAAATTAGATTTTTTATCTTTCTTTTTGTTGTTATTATTACTCTCATGAACATAGTTTAGAACTACTTCATCATAATAGAATCCTTTTTTGTTTACCTCATTGATTGTTTCAATCATTAACTTTGGAGTACTGTTCTTTGCTAAGTAAGCTACCGCACCAATAGAAATCATGTTAAGTATGAAAGGTTTACTGAAGTAACTCGTGAGAGCAATTATTTTAATTTTAGGATATTCTTCATTGATAATCTTTGTTACCTCAACACCATTTAATTCTGGCATCTTCAAGTCTGTTATAACAATATATGGTTTCTCTTCAGAGTCTTTGAGTTTTTGCAATAAATCATTTCCATTTTTAGCATCAAATAAAATTTCGATATGTCTCTCACTTTCTAATATTGATATAAGTCCTTGTCTGAACAATAAGTCGTCATCTGCTAATACTATTTTTATTTTAGACTCCATAATTGCAACGGATTATAAATTGACTTCCTTTTCCTAATGTACTGTCTGCAATTAAATTTCCATTTAATATTTTTACTCTACTTTTTATGTTCTGTATACCTATACCAGGTTTCTTATTGACATCAGATATTTTGAAACCTACACCATTGTCTTGATATCTTATTATAAATCCTTTTGAATCTTGTTCCATATAAACCGATAATTCATTAGCTTTTCCATGACGTATGGAGTTATTTATAAGCTCCTGTAATATTCTAAATACATGCAACTGATTTGTTTGTGATAAAAGCAATTCTTCGACATTGTATTCAATGTCGATTTTAGTGTTTTTAGAAAACTCCTCAAATAACTCCTCCAATGCTGATTTTAAACCAAACTTGTCTAAAATAGGAGGCAATAAATCATGTGCTATTTTTCTTGAACTCTCTAATGTTTTCGAGGTGATTTCTAATATCTGACTTAACGTTTCTTTTTGTTTTTTGCTGGTGTCATTATCTGCTAAGAGCATATTTGTCGTTAGACTCACAACGTTGAGCTTAGAACTAATATCATCATGTAAATCTTGAGCTATGCGCTTTCGTTCTGTTTCTTGTATTGCTATAGATGTTTGTAATATTTTTTGTTGGTGCTCTATTTGTAATTCTGTTTTTTCTCGCTCTTTATCAATAATCTTTTTCCTTGATAAAATAAAAAATATGATAATCCCTATACTTACGAGAAATAGCAAGATTATGCCAAATATTAAGGCAATTAGAATTTTATTTTCTTCAGTCTGAAGCTCTTGTACCATTCTATAAAGATTAAAATATAAAATAACAAAATAAAATATTCATGAGAACCCCATAATATATTTCCTAATCCCCAATATTTAGGATTATTTAAATCGTTTATTATTCCTCCGAGAATAAACACAAATGTACTTACAGATACATATATAAGTATTCCAGCAGTTATCCATAAAAATCGAAAATCTGTATCAAGAGAATTGTAAAGGTGCATTATGGAAAAAACAATTATTGGAAATGAACAAATAAAAACTTGAATAGGATTAAATGGCTCAGTTGAATGATATTGAATTTTACCGAAAGAAAACAAATAAATCAAGATAAGTAAGGTTAAAATAATCGTAATATTCACGAAATTCTTTTGCTTTTTTGAACGAAATAACTCTTTAAAAAAAACGAGAATAATAAAAATTGAAAAGTAAAATAATAGTGTGAAAAAGTAAGATTATTTATTCGTTTGTAAGCTTTATAGGATACAATAGAACTTATAATTAATGTAAACACTAAAAAAGCACAAAACCATTTATAAGAGCTAAACTTATATAATTTTAATCCCCTTACAAAAAGTAGCGTATTAATAGATAATAATCCTAAGCTCGCAACTTCAATAATATATCTCAATGAATAAAAAATTAATGATTTAAAGGACTATTCTCATCGCAATAAATTGGACAAGGTTTTGCAAAATCAAAAGCGCCACTCCCATCTAAATCCGACTTACTAAAAGGAGCATTCTTTTCTTCCTCTACCATGTCGCGTTCTACACCAGAATTATCTTTCATTGTACCAACCATAACTAGAGTCTCTCCATTGGCTTCTGTTTGTTTTGGGTTTATGGCCAAATAAGCTCTAAAACTATATTCCGAAACATTACAGAACGTGTATTTTCCTTTATTATCAGATTTTAAAACTTTCATCTCTTGTAATATGTCTACAATAGATTCAAAACTAATTAAACTAAAAAATCTACCAAATCTTCAATCTTTGAAATCAACTGAATCTTAATTTTCGAGTTCTTTAAGGCTATCTTATTATATTTTGAAATAAATATGGTCGAGAAGCCCAATTTTTCTGCTTCAAGAATACGTTGCTCAACACGTTGTACCGGTCTGATTTCACCAGACAAACCAACTTCTGCTGCAAAACAATAATCGCTTTGCAAAGCTTCGTCTTCATTTGATGATAATATGGATGCTACAACCGCCAAATCAATCGCCGGGTCGTCAACAGTAATACCACCAGTGATGTTTAAGAAAACATCTTTAGCTCCTAATCGAAAACCTGCTCGTTTTTCCAAAACAGCTAAAAGCATATTGAGTCTTTTGGCGTTAAACCCAGTTGCAGAACGTTGTGGAGTTCCGTATACCGCAGTACTAACTAAGGCTTGGACTTCTATCATAAGTGGTCGCATACCTTCTAATGTCGCGGCAATAGCATTGCCAGAAAGTTCACCATCTTTTTCTGATATCAAAATTTCAGAAGGGTTACTAACTTCACGTAATCCAGAACCTTGCATTTCGTAAATCCCTAGTTCATTGGTAGAACCAAAACGGTTTTTATTAGCACGTAATATTCTAAATACATGATTACGGTCACCTTCAAATTGTAAAACAGTGTCTACCATATGCTCTAAAATTTTTGGTCCTGCGATGTTGCCATCTTTAGTGATATGACCAATCAGCAAAACTGGAGTGGCTGTTTCTTTGGCAAATTTTATAAGTTCGGTAGTACATTCTTTAATCTGAGATATACTTCCTGGCGAAGACTCTATATAATCACTATGCAATGTTTGAATGGAATCGACCACCACAATATCTGGCTCTAAAGCTTCGACTTGTTTAAAAATATTTTGCGTTTTTGTTTCAGTAAGAATATAACAGTTATCACTATCAGGCTGAATACGCTTAGCACGCATCTTTATTTGTTTCTGACTTTCTTCGCCAGAAACATAAAGTGTTTTATAAGGTGATTTTAAGGCGATTTGCAGTAATAATGTACTCTTCCCGATACCTGGCTCACCACCTAACAATGTTAAGGATCCTGGAACCATTCCACCTCCTAAAACACGATTAAATTCTGCGTCTTGCATATTCATTCTGGCGTCTTTAGAGTCATCGATTTCATTAATCTTTAATGGTTTCGAAACACGTTTAGATGTTGAAGTTGCAGGGGTTTTCCAATCGCTTTTTTCAGGTTTTTGTATGACTTCTTCAACAATAGTATTCCATTGTTTGCAAGCTGTACATTGCCCTTGCCATTTACTATATTGACTGCCACAACTTTGACAGAAAAAAGTGGTTTTTACTTTTGCCATTAATACCCAAAATCTCTTTTAATCGCTTCAGCCTTCTCGAGCATCAAATCTTTTGTTATACCTCCAATTTCTTCTAATATATAACCTGACTGAAATGTTTTCATAGCCTTTTTAGATTCACCAATATTCTCTAGATATAAGCCTTTATAATATTTTGACAAAACTGTTTCAGGATAATTGTCTCTTGCCAATTTTGAAAGTTCCTCGTAGTACTCCCATTTTTGTTTCTTTTTTATGGCAGCCGCTACTGCTTTAAAATCATTAATAATGATTTGTTTTTCGATACCAAAAAGGTTTTGTATTTCTGCATATTTATCCTCTAGATATACCACAGGAGATCCTTCTAACTTAAGAATTGACTCATTATATTCTTTTTTAGTAATTGGTTGAAAAATGAAGAAAATAGATTCTAGTGCCTTTGGTATAGCATGAGCTGGCATTGCATAATGTGTTGAACCATCAAACTCATCAAATGCATATAATAAGTTATTGTTCTCTATACCTTTGACTGTATTATCTAATGATGCTACACCTTCCATAATATGTTTTATATCTGTATTAGAAACTGCTAAATAGTAAAATATTTTCTCCTCAACATTCATTAAACGCTCACCCAAATATTTTTCCATATCTATTGCCAAATCTGGACTAATCGATACATATGCATTAAAAACTGGATTTTGTCTAATTAAATAATAATTAATAAAATTTGCAGTTTCTCCATGTCCTACTGCTACTCTAAAAGTTTCTGTTTTGTATTTGTCTTCTACAAAAGGAATGAGTTCTTTACCTACAAATTCAAAAAAATCGGCACCGCTTTCTACCGGAAGTGAATTTTGTTCTGAATACATCAAATCTTCTTCTCGAGAATCTACTTGATTGACACCAACAACTATAGACTCTGGAATGTCTTCCCAATAGGCGTAATAATCTACATTTCCTGCTACGACTTCGAATAAGTAATCGCCATCAAACACATAGATAACTGGATAAGCTTTATCATCATCCTCAGAATAACCCCTTGGTAATAATATTTTAAGTTCTCTGTCTTCACCTAAGATATTCGAAGAAATGTTGTGATACTTGGCTTGAGAAAAAGAAATTAAACCTGTAAATAGGAATAAAAAAATGATCTTAAACTTTTTCATTGGTAGTTAGATTTTGGTTGCTAAAGCAAGGTAAAAAAAAATCTATACTTCTTTGTGCTTTCGGTTATAGATTGGGAGATATATGAGTGATATACCACCAATAATAATTATCATTAAAGTTTGTGAAGCCCACATAATCCATCCAAATGCACGACTTGGAGTTTCGGCAATAGCAAATATTGAAAATGCAATAACTATAGCCTCGGGATAAGAACCAAAACCACCATTAGTAGCAGCAATACTAAAACTTGCTAAAATAAAACCAACTAAAATTGCCGCTAATGAAACGTTTTTTAACTCTGGTATCGCAAGGCTTGTGATGTAAAACATAAGGACATACATACTCCAAATAAAAATTGTATGAAAAATAAACGCCCATTTCTTTTCCATTTTAAAAATACTAAGTGCGCCTTCAATTAATCCTGAAATAAAACCTTTGACTTTTAAGGCAAATTTTAATTGACTTTTTTTAATAAAAACAAAAAATAAAAGCATCAATAATAGTCCACTAACACCTGCAATAATTAGAGTAATGAGATTAAATTTTTCTGCAAAAAAATTAAATATAAATTCAAATTCTAGAAATAGAGTAACCGTTATAATCATTAGCAACATTATAGTGTCAGCTATTCTTTCGGCAACTATGGTTCCAAAAGTTTTATCAAAAGGAATGCCTTCGTAATTAGTGATGATTGAAGCTCTAGCAACTTCTCCTGCTCTTGGAATTGTGAAATTAATAAGATATGCAGAATATACTGACATTAAACTATTGGCAAATCTTGGCTTAAAACCCAACGGCTCTGTCATAAATAACCAACGATAAGCTCTTGAAATATGACTTATTATTCCAAAAATCACACCTAGTCCTATCCATAAATAGTTGGCATCTTTGAAGTATTGGACTAACTCTGAAATAGAAATTTTGGATAACGAATACCAAACCAAAATTACACCTATCAAAAGAGGTAGAACAACTTTGAGAATTGAACTCGTTTTTTTCAAAATAAAATTATTTGAGTAAGTTATTTTCATCATTAGGAAAAACCAAAGATGGCTTGAAAGTTTTAGCCTCTTCAATATCCATAAAAGCATAAGTGATAAGTATTAAAATATCACCTGGCGCCACTAATCTTGCGGCAGCGCCATTTAGCGTTATTTCACCACTATTTCTTGGACCAGGGATAGCATAAGTATCCAAACGTGCGCCATTATTATTATTAACGATTTGTACTTTTTCACCTTGGATAATATTTGCAGCATCCATTAAATCTTCATCAATGGTAATGCTTCCGATATAGTTAAGGTCAGCACCAGTAACTTTTACACGGTGAATTTTAGATTTTACAACTTGAATTTGCATTCGGCAAAGGTAATTAATTTAGTGCGATATTGTCTATAAGTCTAATATCATCTGCATATGCAGCAATGAATGCTCTATATGTCTTTTTTGTTGATTTTCTTTTAACTGGTTTTAAGGTTTTGATATCTGCAATTAAAAAGTATTCGAGTTCTAGAAGCTCGTGTTTTTTAAATTGATTCTCAACCCACTCCGTAACTTCTTTTGCACTATCTGTGCCAAACTTTTTTTTAGCATCCTTCAACGTTTTATAAATAAACGGTGCTGCTTTGCGATAATTTGGCTTAAGCCTTTCATTACGACTACTCATGGCAAGCCCATCATCTGCTCTGTAAATAGCACAACCCACGATTTTAGTTGTTAACTTATGAAGCTCTATCATTTTCTTGATAATTTGTAATTGCTGAAAATCTTTTTCACCAAAATAGGCATTATCTGGCCTGACAATTTCTAATAAACGTTTAACAACTGTCCCAACCCCATCAAAATGTCCAGGTCTAAAAGCACCTTCCATTTCGTGTTCAAGACCATCAAATGCAAAGGCCTCAGAACTCACCTTATCTTCATATATATCTTCTATTGAAGGAATAAACACTATAATTTTAGATTTTGATACCGTCTCCAATAATGCTAAATCTCTGTTAACTGTTCTTGGATATCTCTCTAAATCTTCTTTATTGTTAAATTGTGTAGGGTTTACAAAAATACTAACTACTATAAAGTCATTTTCCAGCAGTCCTTTTTCTACTAAAGATAAGTGTCCATTATGAAGCGCGCCCATCGTAGGTACAAAACCAATTGCTTTGGAATTAGTTTTAAATTTATCTACACAATTAGATAACTGATTTTTATTATTAAAAACTTTCAATTTAATGTCAAATGTTTAATGCGTGCAAACTTAATATTTTACTAGCAATTGGCATAAATTTTTGTAATTTTGCATGTTTTTACTTTTAAATTTTAAAGCGCAGGTATATGAAAGATAAAAGAATATTGTATGTGTCCTCAGAAGTAGTCCCATATTTACCAGAAACTGAGATTTCCTCAATGTCTTTTGAGGCTCCAAGAATGGTAAACAAACAAGGAGGTCAAATACGAATATTTATGCCTCGATTTGGAAACATTAATGAACGTAGACATCAATTACACGAAGTTATCCGTTTATCGGGAATTAATTTAGTGATTAATGATATGGATATGCCTTTGATTATTAAGGTCGCATCAATACCAAAAGAACGTATTCAGGTATATTTTATCGATAACGAAGAGTACTTTAAGCGCAAAGCAACTTTATCAGATGAAAACGGAAAATTATTTCCTGATAACGATGAGCGTGCTATTTTCTTTGCAAAAGGTGTTATCGAGACTGTCAAAAAATTAAACTGGGCTCCAGATATAATCCATGTTAATGGTTGGTTGGCATCACTACTACCTCTATATCTAAAAGAATTTTACAAAACTGAACCTTTATTTACTGAAAGTAAAATAGTAACCTCGATATACAATCAAAACTTTGAAGGCACGTTAGATAAAGACATGAAAAAGAAAGTAAGTTTTGATGGTTTAGATGAAACGGCTATAGAATCACTTAGTGAACCCAACTATATGAACTTGATGAAATTAGCAATTGATAATTCTGACGCAATTATCAAAGGATCCCAAGATTTACCTGAAGAATTAGACAGCTACATTGATGGTCTAGAAAAACCTACACTAGGTTATCATTCCCCAGAAGAGTTTGCTGAGCCTTACTCTCAGTTTTATACAAGTACAGTGCTTCAATAGTATTAATATTTATGAAATTAAATAAAACTGCCCTTAGAAATAGCTCAATAGCTTTTATAATTACCATAAGTTTTGTTGCATGTGATAAAGATTTTGCCTCGGTAGATTCAGACATAATTAATGATGATACAGCCACAAATTTTAATACTACTTCAGAAAAGTTTGATGTTATAAGCTACAACAAACCTTTAAACCCAATTCAAACAAACAATTTGGGGTTAAATATGCTAGGAGTTTATGATGATCCTACATACGGTAGAACTGTTGCTAGTTTATTAACTCAAGTAAATACAAGTTTATTAGACCCTAGTTTTGGAGACAATGTCATATTGGATTCTGTAGTGCTTACTATTCCTTTTTTTAGTAGAAATGTAGGTGTAATTGATGAAACTTTTATTGATTATGAAATTGACTCTGTACTTCCTAGAGGAGAAAGTTATAATCCAATAAAGCTCAGTATTTTTGAAAACACTTATTTTTTAAGAGATTTTAATCCAAACGATGACTTTGATAGTGACCAAGCCTATTTTTCAAATAAATCTGCTTCAATTACAGAACAAATTGGCGCTTTAGATTTAGAGTCTGTTTTGATTGACGAAATCGAATCCTTAACAATATCTAACCAAGAAATTATTTTAACAGACGGTGCTGACACAGATGCAGTGATTACTGAGAGATTATCTCCAAGAATCAGATTAGTTTGGGACAAAGATGTTGCTGAAGATGATGCCGTCATTTCTTATTGGACTAATAAAATAATTGCTCAAGAGGGTCTTTCGACATTAAGTAATCCAAATAATTTTAACGATTATTTTAGAGGCTTATACTTTAAGGCAGAACCAGAATCTATGAGTGATAATGGTTCATTAATGCTTTTAAACTTATCTCAACAAGAATCTAATATTACATTATACTATTCCTTTGACTCACCAACTCAAGAGAGTGAAAGAGATCAATCTACCTATCTACTCACGTTCAGTCCTACGCGAGTTAATTTCTTTGAAAATGATTTTACAACTTTAATCCCAACTGGAGATGAAGTCAATGGTGATGATAGATTATTCTTAAAGGGTGGCGAAGGCTCTTTAGCAGGGATAAAATTATTTGATGGTCTAAACCCTGATGATGATGATACTACTGATAATACTTTTGAAGCATGGAGAAAGCAATATGTAATACTCAACGACCTAGGGGAATTTGAATCTTACAGACGTTTAATTAATGAAGCTAATCTTATATTCTATGTAGACCAAGATCAAGTTATGGGCGAAGAACCAGACCGTTTATATCTATATAATAGAGCTAATGGTGTACCTCTGCTAGATTATATACAAGATTCGCAAAACAATTCAGTACCATTGTTATCAATTCCAAACCACCTGGGTATTTTAGAAAGAGAAGATACTGACGAAGGAAAAGGTATTCGTTATAAAATGAAAATAACTTCGCATGTAAATAGTTTACTTCTTGATAATGCAGAAAATGTACAACTGGGTATTGCAGTATCTGGTAATGTGAATTTAGAAGCTACTGTACCCCAGTATATTGAGCAAACAGGAACAGACGAAGAAAGTACTGTCCCAGTAAGTAGCATTATTACTCCAAGAGGAACTATATTACATGGGAGTAATAGCGAAGACATAACTAAGCGTCTGTATTTAGAAATTTTTTATACATGTCTTGAGACAGATATTGATTGTCCAAATAACTAAAATAAATTTATGTGCGGAATTGTAGGATATATTGGTCATAGAGAAGCATACCCTATTATACTTAAAGGTTTACAAAGACTAGAATATAGAGGTTATGATAGTGCTGGTATAGCCCTTTATGACGGTAAGAATATTAAGCTTTCTAAAACAAAAGGTAAAGTTGCTGACTTGAAAGAAAGACTTGAAAACGAAATCCCTACAGTCGGCAATCTAGGTATCGGTCACACACGCTGGGCTACCCATGGTGTGCCAAATGACGTTAATTCTCATCCTCACTATTCCAATTCTGGAGATCTAGTAATCATACACAATGGTATCATAGAAAACTACGAAGCCATTAAAACAGAATTAAAAAAAAGAGGCTACGCTTTTAAATCAGACACAGATACTGAAGTTCTAATAAACCTAATAGAAGAAGTAAAAAAACAGCAAGATGTAAAACTTGGTAAAGCTGTACAGATTGCCCTCAACGAAGTTGTTGGTGCATACGCTATCGCAGTATTTGATAAGAACAAACCTAATGAAATTGTTGTTGCTAAACTAGGTAGTCCTTTAGCAATAGGTGTCGGTGATGAAGAATTTTTTATTGCAAGTGATGCTTCACCTTTTATAGAGTTTACAAAAAATGCAATTTATCTTGAGGATGAAGAAATGGCTGTTGTCCGACTTGGAAAAAAGATTAAAATACGTAAAATAAAAGACGATTCTCTCGTTAGTCCTTTAATGCAAGAACTCAAATTCAATTTAGAACAAATTGAAAAGGGTGGATTTGAACATTTCATGCTAAAAGAAATCTATGAACAACCTCACGCAATTAGAGATACCTATCGTGGAAGACTTTTAGCCAAAGAAGGTATTATTAGAATGTCTGGTGTAGAGAATCATAAAGAGAAATTTCTTAATGCCAACAGAATAATAATAGTGGCGTGTGGTACATCATGGCACGCAGGTTTAGTTGCAGAATATATTTTTGAAGATTTAGCAAGAATACCTGTTGAAGTAGAATATGCCTCTGAATTTAGGTATAGAAACCCTGTAATCACAGACAAAGATGTTGTTATAGCTATTTCTCAATCAGGAGAAACTGCAGATACGCTAGCGGCAATAAAGCTTGCAAAAAAACATGGTGCATTTGTATTTGGTGTTTGTAATGTTGTTGGGTCTAGTATTGCTAGAGAAACTGATGCTGGAGCGTATACTCATGCAGGCCCAGAAATTGGAGTTGCCTCCACAAAAGCTTTTACAACTCAAATTACAGTTTTAACCTTAATCGCTTTAAAATTAGCCAAAGAAAAAGGGGCTATTTCTAAATCAAATTTCCATTTTCATTTAGAGCAATTAGAATTAATACCTGATAAAGTTGCAAAAGCTTTACAATCAGATGAGCACATTAAAACTGTAGCTAAAACCTACAAAGATTCTAAAAACTGCCTGTACTTAGGAAGAGGATATAATTTTCCAGTAGCGCTTGAAGGTGCTCTAAAACTAAAAGAGATTTCATATATACATGCCGAAGGTTATCCTGCTGCAGAAATGAAGCATGGTCCAATTGCCCTAATCGATGAGCAAATGCCAGTTTTTGTAATTGCTACCAAAAAAGGACATTACGAAAAAGTGGTTAGTAATATTCAAGAAATCAAATCCAGAAAAGGTAAAATTATAGCTATTGTAACTGAAGGTGATGTTGATGTTAAGAAACTCGCAGACCACACAATTGAAGTGCCAGAAACTCTAGAATCTTTAAGTCCTCTGCTAACTACAATACCTTTACAACTTTTATCATACCATATTGCGGTTATGTTAGAAAAGAATGTAGATCAACCAAGAAATTTAGCCAAATCGGTAACTGTGGAGTAAATGACATCAGTTAATATATTTAGCAAATCCATAAAAAATATTGATTTTTTTATGGATTTGTTCTTTTAAATAGTAAATAATTATCAAAAAATGCTATGCATGCATGATTTTATGAGGTTTTGTTATCAAGTTTTCATATATTTATTTAAATTGGCAAACTATAAATTAACTAATTCTTTAACATGAAAACAACCTTTAAGCTTTTTGTAATGCTTTTATCTGTGATTTCCTTTGCGCAAACCACTGTAAAAGGAACAATTACAGATAACTCAGGGCAACCCCTACCTGGTGCTAATATCATAATAGAAGGGACAACAACAGGAACAAGTTCAGATTTTGATGGCAAATACATCATAGATACTGATAAAACTCCTCCTTTCAAACTTGTAATAACTTACACAGGTTTTGAAACACAGACTGTAGAAGTAACTTCTAACAACCAAACTACTGATGTAATAATGGTCGAAGGCAACGAACTTGACGAGATTGTTATATCGGCTTCAAGAACACCAGAGCGTATTTTTGAATCTCCAGTAACTGTTGAGCGTTTCGGTTTAAAAGAAATAAAAAACACACCATCAATAGATTTCTATGATGGATTAGAAAATTTAAAAGGTGTTGATATTAATACAAATAGTTTAACATTCAAATCAATCAACACAAGAGGTTTTGCAACGTTTGCGAACACGCGTTTTATGCAATTGGTTGATGGTATGGATAACTCAGCTCCAGCACTTAACTTTCCATTAGGTAACCTATTAGGTATGACTGAAACAGATGTTAACAGCGTAGAACTTTTACCTGGTGCAGCATCTGCTTTGTATGGTGCAAATGCATTTAATGGTATACTTTTTATGAGAAGCAAAAGCCCATTCGACAACCAAGGTATAAGTGGATATATTAAAAGAGGTATTACTTCTCAAGAGGCTGCTGGTGATAATGATTACACAGACTTGGGTATCCGTATGGCTTTCAAATTCAGTGAAAAGTTTGCCGCTAAAGTTAATTTCGGTTATTTAAAAGGAACTGACTGGGCTGCAACAAGCGAAGAAGACAAATTAAACAGAGGATTAACCAGAGCAGACATTGATTATGATGGTATCAATGTATATGGTGATGAAGTTAGTACGGATATTAATAGGGTAGCACAATTTCTAGAACAATTAGGCCTAGCTCCAGCTGGATCATCTGCATTAGTACCTTCTGTAACTGTAAGTAGAACAGGTTATAATGAAAGAGATCTAACAAACTACAATGCCGAAAGTATAAAAGCTGATTGGGGCTTATATTTCCGTCCTTGGGCAAATGATTTCGAAATTCAATATGTTGGTAAAGTTGGTTCTGGTAATACGATTTACCAAGGAGCCAACCGTTATAACATAAAAAACTTCTTCTTACAACAACATAAAATAGAAGTAAAAAACGATAATTTCTTTGTAAGAGGATATGTTACTGAGGATAAAGCTGGTGATTCTTACGATATGGTATTCACTGGTATTAATATTAATAGAGCTTGGAAAGATGATAATACATGGTTTGGTGAATATGTTTCGGGTTACATAGGAGCAACTCTAGGTGGAGCTACTAACGAAGTTGCTCATAATGCAGCTAGAGCACAAGCAGATACTGGTCGTTTTTTACCTGGAACTACAGAGTTTCAAAATGCCTTTAACCAAAGCGTTACTGATCCTAACTTAAGTACAGGCTCTAAATTTCAAGATAATTCTAAAATATGGCACGCGGATGCAAACTATAATTTTGGCCACCTTTGGAATGTTGCTGAAGTACAAATTGGTGGTTCTTTCAGAACGTATGGCTTAAACTCTTCCGGAACTATTTATACGGATGTCGACGGACCTATTAACTACTCTGAATTAGGTGTATACACTCAAATACAAAAATCATTAGAGCTTTCTGATAATGTAGAAGTAAAGTTAACTGGATCTTTAAGATATGACAAATCAGAATTATTTGATGGTTTTTTCTCTCCAAGATTATCAGCTGGTTTTACAATTAATGAAAATCACAATATTAGAGCATCATTTCAAACAGGATTTAGAAATCCGACAACACAAGACTTATACATCGGATTAGATGTAGGACGTGCAGTTTTAATTGGTGGCGCTTTTGATAACCCTACAAGATATTTAAGAGATTACAACTTAAGTACAACAGGAGCTGCAATAGTAGGACAGCCAAACATTAACATCGATGCCACTGGTGCTTATAATAATTCATTTTTTGCCAGTTCTGTTGGTTCCTTTGCAGCAACAGGAAACCCAGCAGCATTACAAATTGCTAATTCAAATTTTGCTCAACCTGAACAGGTAACTTCTTTTGAAGTAGGATATCGTGGTAAGGTTGAAGGGTTTGTTATTGATGCATCAGCTTACTATAATCAATACCAAGATTTCTTAGCTAATGAGACTGTAATTTCTCCATTTTATGGAGATGTAGGTCTCACGCAAAATATACCAGGGACATCTACACCATTAGCAGTTGCTGCAATTGCAAACGGAGATTTCCAAGCGTATCAAACTTACACAAATTCAGATGTTGATGTTAACTCTTACGGAGCAGCCGTTCAAGTTTCTACAAAAATATTCGATGGGTTTGACTTAAGCGCAAATTACACGTATGCTAAACTAGATTTTGATGTAGACGCCAATCCAGACTTTAGAACAAACTTTAATACACCAGAACACAAGGTAAAAGTGAGTTTTGGTAAAACTGAAGTTGTTAAAAACTTAGGGTTTAATGTTGCATGGAGATGGAGTGATAATTACTTCTGGGAAGCTTCATTTGGAGACGGTGAAATTCCTGCATTTAATGTTTTAGATGCTCAAGTTAATTACAAAATTCCAAGTCTTAAATCAACTTTCAAGCTAGGTGCAACAAACTTATTACAAGACGAATACTTTACAGCATTTGGAACTGGATTTATCGGTTCTCAATACTACATTTCTTGGACAATTAATAATCTATAATTTACAAAAAAATTATGAAAAATATAAAACATATAGCATTATCACTTCTCGCAATTGGTTTTTTGGCCTGTGAGAATGAAACTTTAGACGATTTAAGAGATAGGATAAATCAAGGAGAAGAAGAATTACCAGAATTAATTTCAGGTGAAGCAGACTTTTCAAATTATATTTCTGTTGGAGCTTCATTTACTGCAGGGTACACTGACGCAGGTGTTTTTATAGCAGGACAAGAAGATTCTTTTCCAAATACCTTATCCAAACAATTTGCGAATATTGGTGGAGGCGAATTTGTTCAACCCCTTGTTAATGATAATACTGGTGGTATACTTATTGGAAATAATGCCTCTGGCTATCGTTTAGTATTTGGTGGAGCAGGTCCAGTACCTTTAAACTTATTTTTAGCTAGCCAAGGTGCTCCAATACCTCCAATCACTACAACAACAGCTAGTATTGGTAGTGATTTTAATAACTTTGGTATTCCTGGCGCAAAAAGTTTTCATGTAGTTACGCCTGGTTACGGTGCGTTTAATCCATACTATACCAGAATAGCATCAGGTGCTAATTCAACTGTTATTGGTGATGCTGTAAATCAAAATCCTACTTTTTTCACTTTATCAGAAATGGGTGGTAATGATGTTCTAGGATACGCCACTTCTGGTGGTACTGGAGTTGACCAAACTGGTAATTTAAATGCTGCATCTTATGGAGGTAATGATATTACAGACCCACAAGTCTTTGCAGGCGCTTTAAGTGCTTCTCTTGACGCTCTAACAGCTAATGGTGCTAAAGGTTTAGTTACCAATGTGCCATTTATAACTGATTTACCTCACTTTACAACTGTACCTTTTAATCCAATACCTTTAGATGCAGCTACCGCAGGTGCTGTTAACCAGGCTTATGCCCAATACAACGGTGGATTACAAGCTGCTGCAGCAAACAATATAATTTCTTCTGAGGAGTTAGCTCAAAGAACAATAAACTTCGAAGCTTCGGAGAATAATGCTGTAGTAATTGAAGATGAAACTTTAACAACAGTAATACTTCCTACTGGCCCTGGAACATTTATAACACTCCCAAGCATAAGACAAGCAACAGCAACTGACCTGTTTGTATTACCTGCATCAAGTTTCATTGGTACAGAAGCAGTTCCAGGAAATCCTTTAACTGTAAATGGTGTTGCGATTCCACTTGCAGATCAATGGGTTTTAATTCCTAGCGAACAAGAAGCTATCAGAAATGCAACTATTGCATACAATTCAACTATAGCTAGTATAGCAGATTCTAACCCTAATGTAGGTTTAGTAGATTTAAATGCAGTTTTAGCACAAGCTTCAACAACTGGGATTCAGTTTGATGACTACACACTTAACACAGATTTAGTTTTTGGAGGTTTAGTTAGTTTGGACGGTATTCATCTCACGGGAAGAGGTTACGCATTAATGGCTAACAAATTCTTAGAAGCTGCAGATGCAAACTTTGGATCTAACTTTGTAGCATCAGGAAATGTTGCAAAGGCTGGTGATTTTCCAACAAATTATTCACCTACATTGCAGTAAAATCAAGTCAAATCAAATAACAAAAATGCACTCAGTTTGGGTGCATTTTTTTTATATAAAAAAGCTTCACAAAAAAGTCTTTATTTTTTAAATAAAACTCTATCTTTGCAGCGCGAAAAACTACCCTTTAGTATTAAAAAACAAAGCTGTTTTTCACATTTAAACTATTGCAAAACAAAAACATATAAGTAATGTCAAAAGTTACAGGTAAAGTTGCACAAATCGTAGGCCCAGTTATCGATGTAGAATTCGCTGCTGGTTCAGAGCTTCCAAAGATTTATGATTCGTTAGAAATTAACAACCAAGATGGTTCAAAATTAGTATTAGAAGTACAATCTCACATTGGTGAAGATACAGTACGAACTATTGCTATGGATTCATCCGATGGTTTAAGTAGAGGAACAGAAGTTCTTTCAACTGGTGCTCCAATCCAAATGCCAATTGGTGAGGATGTTTACGGACGTCTTTTTAATGTAATTGGTGATGCTATTGATGGATTAGGTGATTTACCAAAGGCTGGTGAAGCAGGTTTACCTATTCACAGACAAGCACCTAAATTTGAAGATTTATCAACATCTACTGAAGTTTTGTTTACTGGTATTAAAGTAATCGACCTTATTGAGCCTTATGCAAAAGGTGGTAAGATTGGATTATTTGGTGGTGCAGGTGTAGGTAAAACAGTATTAATTCAGGAGTTGATTAACAATATTGCAAAAGGTCACGGTGGACTTTCTGTATTTGCAGGCGTTGGTGAAAGAACACGTGAAGGAAACGATTTACTTCGTGAAATGTTAGAGTCAGGAATTATCAAGTATGGTGATGACTTTATGCATTCTATGGAAGAAGGTGGTTGGGACCTTCAAAAGGTTGATAAGTCAATCATGAAAGAATCTAAAGCAACTTTCGTATTCGGTCAAATGAATGAGCCACCTGGAGCACGTGCACGTGTTGCCTTGTCTGGTTTAACAATTGCTGAATATTTCCGTGATGGCGCTGGAGATGGACAAGGGAAAGATGTACTTTTCTTCGTAGATAATATCTTCCGTTTTACACAAGCTGGTTCTGAGGTATCTGCATTATTAGGTCGTATGCCTTCTGCAGTAGGTTACCAACCAACTTTAGCGACTGAGATGGGTGCGATGCAAGAGCGTATTACGTCTACTAAAAAAGGTTCTATTACATCTGTACAGGCAGTATATGTACCTGCAGATGATTTAACGGATCCTGCACCGGCAACAACATTTGCTCACTTAGATGCAACAACAGTATTATCTCGTAAAATTGCAGAGCTTGGTATTTATCCTGCGGTGGATCCTCTAGATTCTACATCGAGAATTTTAACTGCTGATATCTTAGGAGATGAGCATTACAACTGTGCACAACGTGTAAAGGAGTTATTACAACGCTATAAAGAATTACAAGATATTATCGCAATCCTAGGTATGGAGGAATTATCTGAAGAAGATAAAATGGCTGTAGGTAGAGCAAGACGTGTACAACGTTTCTTATCTCAACCTTTCCATGTAGCTGAACAGTTTACAGGTATACCAGGTGTATTAGTAGATATTAAAGAAACAATTAAAGGTTTTAATATGATTATGGATGGTGAATTAGACCACTTACCAGAAGCAGCATTTAACCTTAAAGGTTCTATTGAAGAGGCAGTTGAAGCTGGAGAGAAAATGCTTGCAGAAGCTTAATCTAAAACTCTAAAACTATGTATTTAGAAATTATATCACCAGAAGCTACATTATTTAGCGGAGAAGTAACTAGCGTTGCTGTACCAGGTGTTAATGGAGAGTTTGAAATGTTAACAAATCACGCTCCTATTGTATCTATACTAAAATCCGGAAATGTAACTATCAATGGAGATGTTACTCTTGAAGAGGAAGTTGAAGAGAAATTTACAAAACAAAATGGCAAAACATTATTACCTATCAATTCTGGAACTATAGAAATGAAAGATAATAAGCTAATTATTCTGGCAGACTAACTATCATAACATTATAAAACAAAAAACGCGAAGCAAATGCTTCGCGTTTTTTGTTTTATTAAACTATATCGTATTATAATTGAGCAATACTACTTGTAAAAGCTTCAGTCTCAAAAGCGCCAATAACATTGGTCATGGCATTTGTAAATAAGGCTAAAAAGAGGATAAAGACTAAGAATATGACTGTATAGAATAAGCTTTCAACTGTCAAAGTATAGTTGTTCTTCTTCATATTTAGTGATTGTATTGGTTAGTCAATCACTAATATACTAAATTATTTTAACATTTATTTAACTTATGCTCCGTATTCTATTATTGATAATAAAGTCAAACAACTGTAAATCACTTATAATTTCTTAATTACATTAGTAACAATCCCCCAAATAACAAAATCGTTATCTGCTGTTATCTTTATGATTGGATAGTCTGGATTTTCAGGCTGAAGCCAAACCTCTTCTTTAGAAACTCTTAAACGCTTTACCGTAAACTCACCATCTAAAAAACAGACGGCTATCTTATTGTTTTCTGGTTCTAAACTTCGGTCAATAACTAATAAATCATTATCTTCTAAACCTGCGCCTATCATAGATTGCCCACTTACGCGTGCATAAAAAGTAGCTTCTTTGTTTTTTACCAACTCATCGTCTAAGGACAAGCGCTGTTCTTTAAAATCTTCTGCTGGTGATGGAAAACCAGCTGAAATTCCTGTATCAAAAAAATGAGTGCCAGAATCTTCAGTGTATTCTGGAATAAAAAATGTTAGATTTTCTGATTTATGTAATATCATAATTACTTTATTTTACAACGATAATATCGTTAATGTTTGTGGTATATCTTGGAGATAGACGCTCTTGCTTCATTTTCCATGTACGTTCTAAATCTTGATTACCTAATCTTATTTTATGGTCTTTATATTTTTTATTTAGGTTATCAATCGCAGACATCAAGGGTTTATGTTTTGGGTCTTCAGCATTAAACAAATCTAATTGATAATTATCTGTTGGCACCAATCCTGTAACAATAACACCAGCCTTTTTGTATTTGATTCCTTTTTTATAAAGTTTTTCGACTGCCTTTACAGCTTGCTGACTTATCAATAAAGACGAATTTGTTGGATACGGAAAACTAACCATTCTGCTTCCGCGATGTTGCTCAACATTTTTTTTATGACTATCACTACGAAGCATAACCATAACCATATGGCAACTTGACTGTTGCCTGCGTAGTTTTTCGGCACAAATAGTAGCAAAAGTTGAAATGCGTTCTTTTATGTAATTAATATCATCATAAGTATAATCAAAGCTACGGGTTGTCGCAATAGCTTTTTTTCGCACAGGTGCTTCCATCTCAATTTTAGAAATTCCTTGCAAATCTTTTTGAAGCTTCCAGACTGTAATAGACATCGTTTTACGTACCCATTCAGAATCAAGTTTTGTAAAATCATATGCTGTTTTACAACCTTTAGCTTCCAAACGTTTCTGAATACCCCTACCAACACCCCAAATACTGCTAATTTTAGTCCATTTTAAAGCTTTGATTCGGCTTTCATCTGAATTTATAACATAGCTTCCTTTTGTCTCTTTTGGAAACTTTCGTGCAATTTTATTAGCTACTTTACTTAGCGCTTTTGTCGGGGCAATACCAACACAAGTAGGTATACCTGTCCACTTTAATATACGCTGTCTCATTTGAAGCCCATAATCTTCAAGATTATAATTTGTAAAACCTTCAAGTTTTAAAAATGCTTCATCTATACTGTAGACCTCAACCTCTGGTGTAAACTGTTTTAAAATATTCATCACACGACTACTCATGTCACCATATAATGGATAGTTAGATGACAACACATGAATGTTATTTGACTTACAGAAATTTTCCCACTTAAAAATAGGTGCTCCCATAGGTAACTGTAGTGCTTTAGCTTCGTCACTTCGCGAAATAACGCAACCATCGTTATTACTTAAAATAGCAACAGGTTTTCCTTGTAAATTAGGATTAAAAACCCGCTCGCAGGAGGCATAAAAATTATTACAATCGACTAAAGCATACATAGACAATAAATATACAAAGTCTACTTAGTTTTTTGAGTTAAGAATTAATCTAAACTAGAATAAAATTACTTTCCGCCCAGCCAAGCTGTTCGTCCACGTTATCAATATCAATGTAGAAATTGTAAGACGATATTTCCTATTAAGAATTAATAAGATTGTTGTAAGCACCTTTCAATTTTTTAATCACTATTTCGATCTCAGTTTCATTTAAATGTCCAAAACCAAACCGAATAGCACAAGTCGTTTTATCTTGATATAAAATAGTTTTTGGTAGAAATAAATCTAGTTTTACAGCTTCTTGAGCCAGTCTAATTAAAGAAATACTTTCTTCAAATTGAACCCAAATTGCTAATCCACCGGATGGTACTTTTAACTTTATAATACCTCTAAAATACTGCTCTAAAAAATGAGATATACAATCACGTCGTCTCTTATAGGTTATACTATTCTTCTTTTTAAGTCGGTATATTTCACCTTCAGAGATAAGCTCAGATAACATTTGCTCTTGTATTAAATCGCCCTGCTTGTCTAATAATTGTAGATAGTTTTTAGCCTCGTTGATAAAATTATCTGGCGCAACTATAAACCCCGTATGAAAACTTGGAAATAACGACTGCCCCAATTTTCCCAAATAAATAACCATACCTCTTGTATCTGCAGTTGCCATTGGTAACATTGCAGAACCATCAAACTGAAAATCGTAATCAAAATCATCTTCTATAATAGCAAAACCAAAATCTTTTGCTAATTGTAATAGCTGTAATCTTCGTTTAGCGCTTAGCCTTACTGTAGTAGGGTAATCTCTATTTGCATTAACGTAAACACATCGTATACTGTTTTTTGTGAAGTGGTTTTTTATATAATCAACATCCAAACCATCATCATCAACTGGTACCGTTTTTATCATCGCACCAGCTTGCTGAAAAATCATGTTAGACGCATAGTTACTTAACTGACCTACCAAAACTAAATCTTGTGGTTGTATTAAAAGCTGAGATACGATATACAGGCTCATTTCTGCACTTCGAGTATTGACTATGTTCTTTGATGAAATTTTAAAACCACGAGTGACATTCAAATAATTACAAAGCTGTGTTTTGAAAACCGAAACCGATTCGATATGCGTTATATTCCATTTATTGATGAGCGATTTTCGTTTCATAGCGGCAGCATACCAACGTGAGAATTGGTGTGTCGGGTGTAACCGTAAATCGGGCTTACCATCATTAATAATATATTTAGACATCGTTTTATCTTCGGTAGAAGCCAAATTAAAGGACTGCTGAAAAGGAAACCCAGAGTCCTCGGGATAATCATAAGCTTCGTTTACTTTTTGCCCTGAAGCTTTAATCTTTGAGAAATTTTCATCTGGTATTAAAACAAAAGTGCCTTTGTTTGCTACTATATTTACCCAACCTTGTGATGCTAATTCATCATAAATAGCCACAGATGTATTCCGATGAATATTTAATATATCACTCAAGACACGAGTTCCCGGTAGTTTACTTCCTTTTGCTAAATAACCTCGCTGTATGCCATTTATGATTTGTTGTGCTACCTGAATATATAAAGGTTGAATGCTACTTTTATCAAATGAAACAAGTTGTGTTATGAGTTCTTTAACCGGACTATTCATTATTTTAAAACTGGACTAGTTTAATCGTCCGGAAAGTTACGACTTTTGCAAAAGTTATATTTACATATTCATAAAAAATAAATGATGAAAAATCATATCTACTACATTGCTATTGTTATGGCTACTACATTTCAGATAAATGCACAAGAAAAGTCTGAAATAGAAACAGATACTTTAAAAGAAGTTGTTGTCACTTCAGCTCGAATAGATTTACCATTCAAAAAAAATTCGAGAACCATAAACATTATTACCCAAACAGATATTAAAAATAGTGCTGCCGTAAATGTTGCAGACCTGTTACAACAAGTGGCTGGTGTAGATGTTAGACGACGTGGTACTGGTGGAAGTCAGGCCGATTTATTTATTCGTGGTGGCGGATTTGACCAAACATTATTACTTATCGATGGGATAAAAATGGACGATGCACAAACAGGACACCATACCATGAATGCTGCGTTACCAATTGAAGTTATTGAGCGTATCGAAATCGTAAAAGGGCCAGCAGCCAGAGTTTTTGGGCAAAATGCATTTACTGGTGCCATTAACATTGTAACCAAAAAAAATATTGAGAATACAGTTTCTGCTAATATTGAAACAGGCTCTTTTGGTCAGTTAAACGGAAACATTACTGCAGGTGTAGATTTAGAAAACTCATCGCATATTGTTCATATTGGTCGTGTGACTTCTGAAGGTTACCGTTTAAATTCAGATTATGATAATTCAAATTATTTTATAAAAAGCACGTTTAACGAGGACAAGCAACCTATACAAATGATTGCCACGTTTATGGAACGTAAGTTTGGTGCTCAAAATTTTTATACGCCGCCAAGTCGTGGATTCACGGAATATGAAGAAACTCAGAATAGTCTTCTTGCGTTCACTACTACTTTTACAAAAGGAAATTTAAAAATCAAACCTCGCGTGTATTGGAGACGTAACCAAGATGAGTTTTTATTGCGTCGAGAAGACCCAAGTTTTTTCAGAAACTTCCACGTATCTAACAAAGTTGGTGCAGAAGCTAACGCTTCATACACTTCAAATTTAGGAGTTACTGGTTTTGGTTTAGACTTAGCCAAAGTAGACTTAAGAAGTAATAATTTAGGAAGTAGAAATCGTTTTATGGCGACTGCTTTTTTAGAGCATCGCTTTAATTTAGCTGATGGCAAATTAGATATCACTCCCGGTGTTGCTGCAACTTATTTTACTGATTTTAAGTTTAATGCTTTCCCTGGTTTAGATATTGGATATTCTATAACAGATAATTTACGTGCTTATGGTAATGTTGGTTATACATACAGAATTCCAACTTACACAGATTTATTTTATAGTGACCCTGCCACCGCAGGTAATCCAAATTTAAAACCAGAAGAAGCTTTTTCTCAAGAAGTTGGTTTAAAATATTTTTCACCTAAATTCAACGCTTCTGTAGCTGTATTTAATAGAGATGCTGAAAATCTTATCGACTACATAAGACCGAATACGACTACTGGTATTTTTACTGCAACAAATATAAGAGATGTTAACACTCAAGGTCTAGAAGTTGATGCAGCTTATAATTTTAAAATCAATGAGTTTAATCAAACTTTAGCTTTTGGATATTCGTATTTAGATGATAATATTATGGATCAAAATCCAGATTTATCGCGTTACTCTTTAAATACATTGAGACATCAATATATCACAAGATTAAGCACACAACTCTTTAAAAATGTACGTCAAAATATTATTTATAAATATGCCGAACGAACTACAGGACAAACCTACAATGTTTGGGATGCTTCTTTAGCTATTCAATTAAAACAGATGGAACTTACTGTAACAGCAAGCAACATTTTTAATGCAGATTATATCGAAGCTGGGTTTGTGCCTATGCCACCAAGTAATGTGTTGTTTGGATTGCGTTATACGCTCAATTAAAGAATAAAGAGATTTAGCTAAATAATGATTCTTTTAAAAAGACCTCGGGTGGTTTAAAATCTTTGAGGTCTTTTTTTTATACAATTATTTAAAAATCATAACGTTTTATTAAATTTGATTTTTAAATTTTCTTACGTTGCAATTGAATCTACAACAAATTCCTCGAGTGAAAACTATCACAAAAGAGGATTTTATTAAAAATTACTTCAAACCACAAAAACCTGTGGTTATTGAATGTTTTGTAGAAGACTGGCCTGCTTACACCAAGTGGAATCTTGATTACATAAAAGAAGTTGCCGGAGACATCATGGTGCCTTTATACGATGATAGACCTGTAGATTACAAAGATGGATTCAATGAAGCACATGCTAATATGAAGATGAGTGATTATGTAGATTTACTTAAGCGCGAGCCAACAAAGTATCGTATTTTTCTCTGGAATATTCTAAAAGAAGTTCCGCAACTTCAAAAAGATTTTAGCTTTCCTAACTTTGGATTACAACTCATGAAAGGGTTGCCAATGCTATTTTTTGGTGGTAGAGATTCGCACACATTTATGCACTACGATATTGATTTAGCTAATATATTTCATTTTCATTTTGAAGGCAAAAAACAATGTATCCTATTTGACCAAAAACAGAATAAATATTTATATAAAATTCCATATTCTTTAATTACTAGAGAAGATATTGATTTTGATAATCCTAATTTTGATAAATGGCCCGCTCTAAAAAATGCAAAAGGTTGGATTTGTAACCTCAATCATGGAGAAGTATTATATATGCCAGAAGGTTACTGGCATCATATGAAGTATATAACACCTGGCTTTTCTATGAGTTTACGTGCTATTGCTCGTAATCCAAAAAATTTAGGCAAAGCGATTTATAATGTGTTTGTAATGCGAAGTTTTGATAATGTAATGCGAAGAATAAAAGGTCAAAATTGGATTGACTGGAAAAATGAACAGGCAATTTTACGGACTAATAAAGCTTAATCTTCTAATTTATCAACTCATTAATTTTCTGATAAACTAAGTTAGATTCCCATCCACGATACAAAAGATAATCTGCAACTTTCTTCCTTTTTTTATATCTATCTTTTTCTTTGACTTGGGCTATTCGTTTTTCGGTTAATTCTTGCAATGTTTTATGATAAACATCTAATTCAATTTCTTTCAATCCGCTCTTTATAGCATAATCAGAAATTTGTCTGAACTTTAACTCTCTTATTATTCTATTTTTCCCCCATTTTTTTATCCTGAATTTTCCTCTTGTAAAAGCCTTCGCAAAGCGTTCTTCGTTAAGATAATTATTCTGAATTAGATGCACTACTATATTGTCAATTGCTTCAGGTATCATTCTCATATTCTTTAACTTATCGGTAACTTCTTTATGACAACGTTCCTGATATGCACAGTAATTTTCTAGCAATATCTGCGCTTCATCAAAAGAATACGTTTTTTTTGAGTTCATTAAACAAAAATAAGTTTAAATTTCGTTATTTTGTAAGATATATTATACAACTAATACACTGTTATGCTACGAGAATCCCCCCAAATAGCAATAATACTGTTATTTTTTTCTTTTGTCTCTTATGGGCAAATAATTTCAAAAAAAGCAATCAAAAAATAATTTAACATTGCATAAATCAAAAAGCCTTTTCTATTCGATAAGGCTTTTTTTATAAACTATATTTTGCGGAGATGATAAGATTTCTGCCTGCACCAGAAATACCTGAAGAATAAGCCCTATAACGCTGATCTGTGATGTTTTCTAGACTTACAGTGATATCAAATTTATCATTAAACTTATATTGCATTCTTAAATTTAAGGTATACCAAGATGGTGAAAATGGATTACCATTTTTATCCCTAGCATACAAATAATCTTTACTTAATTCTGATGGTGCTAAATTCTCAAAAGATAATTCCCCATTATAATTAGCGAAAAAATCAAACTTAAAATTTTTGTGCTTCCATGCAATATTGGTACGCCCAAAATCTGGCACTATATGTCTTATAGGGTTTTCAGTATTATTATCTTCTTCGATACCTCCAATAATATTATACTGAGACGTAACTCTTAAATTTTCAGAAAAATTAATTTCAAGACCAACTTCAAAGCCATAAATATTTTCTTTTGATGCATTTTGCATAGACTGAACTGTACTTAACTCCCCATCATAGACTATCTCGTTTTGACCATTTAAAGTTGCATTTCTTCTTATAAGTGCATTGTCTAAAAAAGTATAGTATGTTGCCATATCTAACTTAACCCAATCATCAAAATTTAGTTTCAAGCCTAACTCAGCGCCATAAGCATATTCAGGTTTTAATCCATTATTTGGGATAACAACTGAACCTGGTTCAGAATCAAACACCTTACCAATATCGTCAATATTTGGTGCTCTAAATGCTGTAGATGCGTTAAAACTCCATTCTACCATCTTACCAGGAATCCATCTAATTCCAGCTGTTCCAGTAAGTGCCCCTGAATTAATTTCTGAAGTATTAAAGGGAAGGTTTAAAAAAGTGTTATTAGCTTTAAAGTCTGCATTAGCAATAACATGATTATATCTCATACCAGATTGAAATACAAACTTATCATTTGGTCTGTATTTATAACTGGTGTAAGCTGCTATAGATTGCCAAGTAGATCCATCAGGATAACGAGATAATGAAGCTGAATTCTGATTTGTTGTAATATTTGTTTCAAAACCTTCTGAACCAACCATGTTATATAAATATTCTAATCCATAAAATAGGCTTGACTTGTTACCTAACTGTTTTTCTAAATCAAGATTGAAGGATAATGCATCGACTGTTTCAGTTCGGGTTCTGCGGATGTTGGATTGAAAATTTCTATCAATTCTACTTTCTTGAAAGTTTTGATATGCTGCTGTAGCTTTAATCTTATCATAAAAGTTAGAATTACTACTTAGTTTGGTTACCGTCAAATTACTCATAAACCATTTTTGAGGACCATAATTCCACTCAGCTGAACGCAAACCATTATCTCTCGGTCTAATTAACCTATCGTATCTACCATATTCTGATGTCACTGAATAATGTAACCCTAAATCAAACTTTAAATTATCTTCTGGTTCAAAATGAACCTTTTGCATAAGACTAACTTGGTCATAACCTGTAGGATTTTGAACTAAGGGTTCTGAACTATTTATTAATGTATCTACACCATTAATAGTTTGAACAAATTGATTTCTTAGATATTCATCAGGACCGTAATTTCCCATTCTCAAATCACCAAAATTCGAATAACTTACACTTGTTAGGAATCCCCATTTTTGATAGCCTAAATTTACATCTGCATGGAGTGTTTTTTCATTATTTGCTGAAGAATATCGTGTAACGGCATTTGCTTTTAAAAATAATTCATCTTTGTAAGACAATTGCGGTTTTTGTGTATAAAAACTCATAACGCCCCCAATAGCATCACTACCATAAACAACGGAACCTGCTCCAAGAGTAATTTCTGTATTATTTATTGTAAATGGATCTATAGAAATGACATTCTGAACATTACCGCCTCTAAAAATGGCATTATTCATCCTAACACCATCGACAGCAATTAATAGTCTATTAGTTGAAAATCCTCTGATAATGGGACTTCCGCCTCCTAATTGACTTTTTTGAACAAAAATATTACCAGATAATACCAATGCATCTGCACTTGTTTGTGGATTTGCTAGAGTGATGTCTTTAGCGCTGAGACTTAATATTCGTTGAGGAATATCTCTTTTATTTTGTTCGAATTTAGTTGCTGAAATTACGACTTGATTTAGTCCCTCGACATCAGAAACCATTAAAATTTCAAAGTTCTTATTGATGATTTCACGTTTTGAAAATTGAATTTTTTTAAACGAAAAACTTTGAAAAATAATAATCTCATTATTCTTAAAAATATTTAAGTCCGCCTTACCATCTATATCTGTAACTACTGACTTGTTTTTTTTAAAATTATACAAAACCACTCCAGGAATGGGTTCACTTGACCCAGCATCTTTTACAACAATAGTTTGCGCATGTGCGAAAAACACTGACAAACTTAGCATTAGAACTATAATTTTAAATTTTGAAAAATTCAATGTTGTAGTCAATTTACTAGCGAAAAACTTCACTTAAAACAGTTAATGATTTTGGTTTTTTAAAACCCTCCAAATGTAACTCAAAATATAACAATAGCATACTTAAAAAGTCTTGACGTTCCTGAGCATTCATCTTTACAGAAGTCAATTCATCAAAATTTATGCCCAGCAGTTGTTTTAGTAATGTTAAATTTTTTCCTGAAACAGAATAACTCCCTGTTGAAAATGCTTCAAAAGAACCTAACTGTAGGTTAAAAAAATCTGATTCGCCTTTTGACTTATCTGGCTGAAATCCTAAATATCGTGATAGTTTTAATAAAAAAAGAATATGGAAATTTGCATAATGCTCTTCATTATCCAGATACTGAAATGCGGTTTCGATAAAATGAAATAAGCCTTCATTTTGCTCTTCTTCTTTTAAAATGTTAGAGAGTAATTCAGACAGAAACAAAACAATTGCACTTTTATAGACATTGGCATAAAGCGTTTTATAAATATAACTCGATTTTATATCCTTAAGATAATGCAGTGATTGATTTGATTTATAATTTTCTTCTACAGATAACTGCATCAAAGGCTGAAAATAAACAACTTTTGAACGGTTAGCTTTTGAAGATTTTAAACCTCCTTTAATAAGGTAACTTACCACACCACGATGTTTTGTATATGCTCGGACTATAAGGTCATAGTCTTTATACTTGATTTTACTGAGAACAATAATGTGAGACTTTATAATCATATGATTTATGATTATCTAACAATAAGAAGTTTCAAAATTTTACTTTCAAAAGTATCCAAATCATTAATAATTATGAGGTATACGCCAGAGGCTACAACATTATTTGCTAAGTTTTTTCCGTTCCATATACCTGTACCTCCATCGATAGCAAAATTAGTTCTTAAATTAGAATTTCTTCTATTGACTCTTGATTGGGCTTCTGCAACTAGGTTTCCGGTAACATCAGTAATTTTTACATTTACATTTTCTGTAAGCCCAACAATCTTAACTCCTTTATTAATATCATTTAAATCACTAGCCCCCAAAATATTATACTCTGGTCTTACAGGATTTGGATATACATAAGCATCAGTTAACTCCTCAACAGTTGCAGAGCCACCTGCTCTAAATGATAATAATCCATTTGGTGTAGAGAAATATACGGTACCATTACTCTCTTCAATAGATATATCATTAATGGCATTTGTTGGTAATGGAGAATTGTCTTTTGTAAAATGGTAAATAGTTGTTTGTCCATTTGGACTAACATAGAATACGCCAGAATCTACAGTTGCAATCCATTTATTATTGGAACCATCTACCTCGATATCTGTAATAGCTTGGTTTTCTAAGAGCTCTCTAGCTAGGCCATCTTCAAGAAATATGATTGGTTCTACAACAATATTTTCATCATCAAAAAATCCAGATGTATTAAACAAAACCCTTAACCCAAAACCTGTACCAATCCATAATTGGCCTGAGTTATCAATCGCTAAAGTTCTTACCCAACTTGTCGGTAAGCCTTGGGTTTCGTTCTTAATTTGCTTTATTCTAGGACTTTCATTTTCGTTATACGCAATCAATCCATTAAAGAAAGACCCAATCCATTTTGTTTCTGTATTATTATCTACGGCTATGTCATAGAATCCTGTCTCATCAAAAACTGGATCTTCAATAAAATTTTCAAAACTAAATGTACGCCATTGATTACTTGCAGGGTTATACGATTTTAATGCCAAGTCGACTCGACTTGTCATATTCCATAAGTTACCTTCGTCATCAAAGGCTGAAGCACCTGTTCTAATATCAATTAAATCTGGTAATGAAGGAAAAATTAATGATTGTAATGGGCTATTTGTTTCATCAAAAAAATTAGTGGCCTCAAAATTATTAAACTCTAACATTCCATCAATAAAAGAACTCACAAATACTTGATTTGGATTTTCGGGATTAATGGTGATTTTATTCAACTCTCGCATACCTAAAAGACTATCAAACGGCTTATTATCCCATTCTTCATCTCTTAATATACTAATACCTCTGCTATTTAAAGGATAAGGATTTAGAAATTGATCATGCTCTCCAAAAGTAACCCATACACCATTTCTGAAAGCCTGAATTTTGAAGCCGTTATTACGTAACGGACCATCTGGACGTATTTCGTTAAAAGTAACAAGGTCATTTATATTGGTTTGTAAAACTCCAAAACTACTTGTCGCTATGTAAATTTCGGAATTCAAACTTATCGCAGTACTAAAGTTTGTATCATATTCAATAGTCTGATTTATCTGGGCTGTTAAACTAGCTGCTGAATTAAATATAAATACGGAATCTGGTGTAGTATATAATAGTTGCCCATCTACCGCTTCAGAATCCAGAGGCAATACACCAAAGTTAAAAACAGGTGTTAATGCATCGTTTATAAACTCGATAAGATTTCTATTCGTGCGTAATCCATATAATCGATTATCGACTGTTTCTATAGACACATAACTTCCACTTGTTATAGTTTGCCACTGACTTGAGTCTATAATGTTGGGGTTTGTCAATGCACCTTTTCTTATACCATTGCCACCATTACAAGCCGCATAAATAAAGTCATTAAAAATAGTTGTTTTTTCAACTGGAATTTGAGTGTTATTATCACCTATAAAATAAGTGTCTCCGAACTCTAGACGCTCTAAATCATAAACAGAAATACCAAAATCTGTAGAAATGTAAGCAAACCCATTATCCTCATTAAAGTCATTGATAGTTTTGATACTAGGATCTATACTTTCTTTTTCTAATATGTCTACAACGCTAAGAACACTTTGGTCAGATTCAAAATAAATTTCAATGAGCCCGTTCTTATAACCTATTAGTAAAAGTTGGTTTTCTTCACTAAACTCTATCGTAGAAATTAATTCACCTGAAAGTCCCTGAATGGTAGTGACTTTTTCAACTTCATTTGAATTAATATCGTAACTAAAAATTACATTTTCTGATGCTGCGTATATTTTAAAATCACTTCGTGTAATATCAACAATGTCAAAAAAAGAAAAATAATCTTGCCATAATGCAGAAAAGTCTTGTGCAGTAGTTGTTGCAACAAAACTGATAGTTAGAATACAAACGAGAAAATGTCGTTTTAGCATTAGTTTTTAATTTTGTTCAAATATATTTATAAGTAACGTTATTTATTGTGTTATCATATATAAAAAAAGCTCCTACTTTATTTGCAGGAGCTTTAATTTATTCTAGATATCTATTTATACTACACCTTGAGCCAACATAGCGTCAGCTACTTTTACAAAGCCTGCAATATTTGCACCTTTAATATAATCGATAGAACCGTCATCATTTTTTCCATATTCTACACAAGAATCATGAATATCCTCCATAATATCTTTTAATCTCGAGTCTACTTCTTCTCTAGTCCAACTGATTCTTAATGAATTTTGACTCATTTCTAAACCAGATGTTGCAACACCACCAGCATTAGATGCTTTTCCTGGTGCAAATAAGATTTTCCCTTTTTGGAACTCATGAATAGCTTCTGGTGTTGATGGCATGTTTGCACCTTCAGAAACACACATACACCCATTATCTATAAGTTGCTTCGCTTCTTCCCCATTTAATTCGTTTTGAGTTGCACAAGGCAAAGCAATATCACAAGGAACTGACCAAGGTCTTTCCCCTTTAAAATATTTAGCATTAGTGTATTTATCTACATACTCACTGATACGGCCTCGCTTTTCATTTTTAAGTTCCATGACAAAAGCTAATTTTTCAGAATCAATACCATCATCATCTAAAATGTAACCTCCAGAATCAGAAAACGTCAAAACAGTTGCGCCTAGTTCTACAGCTTTTTCTGCGGCATATTGAGCCACATTACCAGAACCAGAAATCACTACTCTTTTACCTTCAAAAGAATCACCTTTAGTTTTAAGCATATTGTCAGCAAAATATACATTACCGTAACCTGTAGCTTCTGGACGAATTAAAGAACCACCCCAGGATTGTCCTTTTCCTGTAAGAACACCTGTAAAAGAGTTTTTTAATTTTTTATACATCCCAAACATATATCCAATCTCTCTTCCTCCAACACCGATATCACCGGCAGGTACATCTGTATTATGTCCTATATGTCTAGAAAGCTCTGACATAAAAGAATGACAAAAACGCATAATTTCATTGTCACTTTTTCCTTTAGGATCAAAATCTGAACCTCCTTTTCCGCCTCCCATTGGCAACGTCGTTAATGCATTTTTAAAAACTTGTTCAAAAGCTAAGAATTTTAAGATACTTGCATTAACTGAAGGGTGAAAACGAAGACCTCCTTTGTAGGGTCCAATCGCAGAGTTCATCTGTATTCTGTAACCTCGATTGACATGAAGCTCTCCAGAATCGTCTACCCAGCATACTCGAAAAGAAATTAATCGTTCAGGCTCTACCATACGAAGCAAAATATTTTTTCCATTGTAAATATCATGCTTTGCGATATAAGGAATTACAGTCTCTGCAACTTCCTCAACTGCTTGTAAAAATTCTGGTTCGTGTCCATTACGTTTTCTTACTTCATCTAGAAATGCTTCAATTTTTTCTTTCATATTGAAATATTATTAATGTATTCTTATTTTAAAGCAACAAAGATACATTATCTGTAAAAAAGAACATTTATTTTTTTAATATTATCAATATCTTTTTGAAGTATAATTTTTAGTTTAATTTTACATTGAATTACAATAATTATGCATTTCGTCTGTTTTATTTTGTATTTCATCGATATTTTTTATATTTGTCCATGATCAAGCCCCTAAAAAGCTAACCTATGACCATAAACCTTAGGCTATTACTCATTTTTTGCGTTATATTATTTGTAACTCAAGCATCACTAGCCCAATTTGGTTTTTCTCACGAAGTTGGAGTTATTGCTGGGCCTGTTCAGTTTCGTTCAGATTTTGGGCAACGTTTTAATGAAAAAAATAACATAGGTAATACTGGTTATGGTATTGGTCTAATTCATTACATAAATTTTTCTTACAAAGCCGATTGTAATTGTTATACTGCTGACAATTATTTTAATGATCATTTCAAACTAAGAAGTGAAATCTCTTATAACAAAACAAAATTAGACCATTTTGGTCGTTGGGTAGATGCAAGCCAATTTGGTATTGATGGCCAGAGGTTACGAGCACACTCTGGAGAAGCAGAAAACTTTGATATTGGAATGCAGCTTGAATATTTTCCTTACAGCATTAGAGCATTTTCATCCCAAACAGGTGGTTGGGCTCCATTTATAAGTTTTGGAGTACATTATACGACCTCAAATCCGAAGCAGTTTACAACTTTTGCTCGACAAGGTGGTAATGGGATATCTGACGAAAATATATTTAACCCTGATAACATTTATGGCCCTTGGATACAAGCAAGTGGTGGCGAATACCCAATCGATACAAGTCAAATCAACGCTTGGTCAGTTGTGTCTAGTATAGGTACAAGGTATAAACTCACCTTACTATCAGATTTAATGATAGATTTTAGGTTCCAATATTACTTTAGTGATTGGATTGATGGTCTTAACCACAAACTACCTTCTAACAAGTTTAATGATGTGTTAGTATGGCTAAACCTTGGATATATTTATTATCTAGATTAGAAAATATTTATCCAATAGCTTGGTTTAAATCTGCAATCAAATCCATTTTATCTTCAATACCCACGCTTAATCTAATTAGTGCATCGACAACACCTACTTTTTCACGTTCTTTTTTTGGTATACTTGCATGAGTCATACTTGCAGGATGTCCAGCTAAAGACTCAACACCACCGAGAGATTCTGCCAATGTAAAAATCTTCAATTTTTCTAGGAGTCTTAAAGCTTCGTTATAATTATTTCCTCTGGTTACAAATGATACCATACCTCCAAAATCGTGCATTTGAGATTTTGCAATATTGTGGTTAGGATGACTTTCAAAGCCTGGCCAATAAACTCTTTCAATTTTTGGATGATTTGCTAAAAATTCTGCAATAGCTTTTCCATTTTCACAATGGCGTTGCATTCTTACATGAAGTGTTTTTATACCTCTTAAAGCCAAAAAGCTATCTTGAGGTCCGCAAATAGCACCACTTGCATTTTGGATAAAATACAAACGGTCTGACAAATTTTTGTCTTTTACAATTAATGCGCCCATTACTAAGTCGCTATGACCTCCAATATATTTAGTTGCCGAATGCATGACGATATCAGCTCCTAAATCTAATGGTCGCTGTAAATAAGGTGTCGCAAATGTATTATCGACAGCTAGCATGGTATTTCTATGTTTTGATATTTCTGCAATAGCTTTGATATCAATAATATTCATCATTGGGTTTGTTGGTGTTTCCACCCAAATCAATTTTGTGTTTTCATTGAGGTAGCTTTTAATATTATCAGCATTTTCCATATTCACAAAATGAAATTTGATTCCGAAGTCTTTATAAATTTTCGTAAACAAGCGATAACTGCCGCCATATAAATCGTTAGTAGAGATAACCTCATCACCAGGTTCTAATAATTTTAAAATAGCGTCAATAGCAGCCAAGCCAGAGGCAAAAGCTAATCCGTAATTTCCGTTTTCTATACTAGAAAATGCATTTTCTAAAGCATTACGGGTTGGATTATGTGTCCTAGAGTATTCGTAACCTTTATGACCTCCGGGCGTTGTTTGTCCGTAAGTCGATGTTTGATAAATCGGTGGCATTACAGCACCATATACTGGGTCAAGTTTTTGACCTCCATGGATTGTTTTGGTATTGAATTTCATAGAAAAATGATTTGAAAGCATAACAAATCTAACTCTAAATTCGTTGTATTCAAACGTAAACTATACCTTTATTGAATGTTTAACAAAAGTCATTTAAGTTTGAAAAAAATAGCATTATCTCTATTTTCATTATTTATTTTAGTGTCTTGTGAAGAAGAAGTAAAACCATTAACATTTTCAACTTCTCATATAGAAAAAAAGTTTGAAGCTGATATTGAAGTAGCTTACGATCTGGTAAATTCAAAATCTGAAGTTGCATTAAATATAAATAAGCTTATAGAGTCAGCCATATTAAAATGCATCCCGAGCTCAAAAAACGAAACCTCTATACACGAAGCCCTTTTAGCTTTTGACGAGGAGTACAAAGCTTTTAAAATAGAGTTCTCAGACAGTGAACAAACTTGGGCTTTGGCTATAGAAACTGAAGTACTTTACATAACCGAAAGCATAATTACGATGGGATTAAGTGTCTATTCTGATACTGGTGGTGCTCACGGTAGTGATACTATTCAATTTTTAAATTTTAATCCTGAAACTGGAAATTTGTATTCAAATGAAGATTTGTTTACTAATATCGAAGGTTTTAAAACATTAGCCAAAACTTATTTTTTGGACCATATGAAAAATGAGGGTTCTAATATTTCAGAATTTTTCTTCGGAAAGGATTTTCAGCTTCCTGAGAACATTGGATTTAATGAAGAAGGTGTTATTCTACTTTATAATGTTTATGAAATAGCTTCCTACAATCAAGGCTATACAGAGTTTGTAATTCCTTTAGAAAATGTTCTTCAGTTTCTGAAGATTTAGTTAGAATATCGCTTCGTGATTCCTTTGATTATTGGCCCGACAGTCAATCCTTGCCCAACGATTGATACTATAACTACAATGTAGGTAATCACTAAAAATAAATCTTTACTCATGTCTGCCGTTAAACTTAATGCTAGAGCGATAGAAATACCTCCTCGCAAGCCACCCCATGTCATAATCAATGTTGTTTTTGGCACAAAATCTAATCGTTTAGCGAAAAACTTTATTGGCAGAAATAAAGACATATATCTACACATTAATAATATTGGAATAGCTAAAAGACCTGCATAAACATAACCCATATCCAAAGGTAAAACTAACATTTCCATTCCAATCATTACAAATAAAATAGTATTAAATAACACGTCAATCAATTCCCAAAATTTATCTACATAAACTTCTGTTATATCGGACATTGATGTTTCTCTAACTGTGTCATTTCCTACTATTAAACCTGCTGTGACCATAGATAGAGGTGCTGACAGATGCCATTTATCAGCTAAAAGTGTTCCGCCCATTACAACTGCAAGTGTAATAATAACCTCTACTTCATAATTGTTTATGGATTTCATTAATCTATAGGCTAACCAACCTAATAAACCTCCAAGTAATATGCCACCTCCAACTTCTTGAATAAAAAGTGTTGCTATTTCAGAAAGCTCAATAGCAGCATCAGGTTTCTTTGCAATAGCATAAATAGTCAAAAATATGACGACGCCAACACCATCATTAAATAAAGATTCTCCAACTATTTTTGTTTCTAATTTTTTAGGCGCACCTACCTTTTTAAGAATACCCAAAACAGCAATTGGATCTGTTGGAGAAATCAATGCTCCAAAAAGGAGACAATGAATAAAGTTCACATTAAAACCCATGGCTGTTAAAAGCGGATACATTATTACACCTACTAACAATGTAGATACTAGAACACCAACAGTAGAAAAAGCTAAAATTGGCCATCGCTGTATTTTCAATTGGTCAAAATTAGTGTGTAATGCTCCTGCAAAAAGAAGAAAACTCAACATGACATCGAGTAATAAAGAACCAAAATTAATATTAGTTATAAAGTCTCGTTCAGTTTGTAGAATGGTATCATCAAATTGCCCAATAATTACAGCTACTAAAGTAAAAACTATTGTGATTAGCACTAAACCAATAGTGATTGGTAATTTTAAAAATCTCACATTTATATAACCAAAAAGTGCCGATATAACTATCAGTGTTGATGCAATACCAAAATAATCCATAGTCTTAAAGTGATTTAATTAAAGCTAAAATATAACCCAAGTGAATGCCTTCATGAAAATTATTAAATACCAATGCTTCATCTACACTTGTTAATGTACTTCCGGTAGAAACAGTGTATTCTTTATAGTTTTTAAAAGCTCTAGCATTGTAGTCCACTTCTGTTTGGTCTAACGGTATAAATAATAAATTACGGATTTCATCAACTTCTGATTGAGATAAATTACGCTCAGTTTTTGTACCTTTTCTATATTCTGAAATCATTTTATCAGATAAAACGCCTTCTAATCCAGATAATTTATAGATTAACAACTGCTGTGTAACAATGCAATGTGCAATATTCCAAATAATATTATTTCTGAAACCTTTAGGGACTTTATTCAATTCTTCTAGACTGAACTTGCCTAAAAACCCTTGAAATAAAACTCTATTTTTTCTCGTAATATCTATACCGTAATGCATTCTTATATTTTTATTAAAAGCACAGTTTATTCTTTTTAAAAGAATTTACTTTGCACCTACAAATTACGTCATTATTTAAAGATGAAAAAAATATATCACCTAAGTACTTGCGATACTTGCAAACGAATAATTAAAGAACTTGATGTGCCGTCACACTTTATAAATCAAGACATAAAAACTGAAGCTATCACTTTGGCTCAAATTGAAGAATTAAGAACTATGACTGATAGCTACGAAAGTTTGTTTAGCAAACGTGCAAGATTATACAAAGAGTTGGGTCTTAAAGAAAAGACAGTCTCTGAAGATGATTATAAAAACTACATCTTAGAACATTATACTTTTTTGAAACGCCCAGTAATCATTTTTAATGATAATATATTTGTAGGCAACTCAAAGAAAACGATCCAAGCTGCTAAAACAGCAATACATGAAACGAGCATACTCTAAATTTTATCACCAAAAAAGAATAATTAATAGCGAACAGCATGTGACCTGTAAAAAACAATATATATAACCACATGAAAAGTAGAAACTTAGCTATAGTTGCTTTATTCTTAGTACAACTACTCTACGGCTTTAACTACACGTTTGCTAAAACCGTAATGAATGAAGGTTACGTAAAACCTTTTGGTTTTGTTTTGCTTCGTGTTGCGGGCGCTACTTTACTGTTTTGGTTAATGAGCCTTTTTTTACCAAACGAAAAAATTGATAAGAAAGACTTCTTTCAGCTTTTCTTAGCGTCAGTTTTTGGTGTGTTTATAAATATGCTTCTATTCCTAAAGGGTTTGGAATTCACAACACCAATACATGCCTCTACAATAATGACAATCACACCTATTGTAATTTTAATTCTTTCTGTATTTATGTTAAAGGAGCGTATAACAAGCCTTAAAATATTAGGTGTTATTATTGGTTTTATAGGCGCTCTTATATTAACACTTTATGGGCAATCAGCAAGAGCAGCTGATAACATTCTATTTGGGAATTTAATGATATTTTTAAATGCCGTCTCCTATAGTGTTTATGTCATTCTTATTAAAAAATTAACTGCAAAATATCATCCATTTACATTTATTAAATGGCTGTTTTTGTTTGGACTTATTTTAGTAACACCATTTGGATTTTCAGAAGTACAAGAAATTCAATGGCAGAGTTTTACACCCTATGTGACATTCTCAGTTATTTTTGTTGTTGTAGGTGCTACTTTTGGAACTTATCTTTTAAATCCACTGGCAATTAGTCGATTAAAAGCATCTACAGTAGGGATATTTATTTATCTTCAACCTGTAATCGCTGGGCTTTTTGCAATTTTAAATGGTGTAGATTTTGTCGATGCTATAAAAATTTCTGCTATGTTACTCATATTTTTAGGTGTCTATTTTGTGAGTAAAAAGCCCAAAACCACAAACTAATTTGTCTTTAAAGACTAAAATATTTGATGCAGTACATAAAATCCCTCAAGCTTATTGGGATAGTCTTAAATGCAGTACAAATATTTACTATTCTCCAGAGTTTCTTGAAGCATTTGAAAAAGCAAATTGTGACATAGATTTTAATTATGTCTTTGTCACCAGAAATGGGGAAGCTATAACATTTGCCATCACCCAATTAGTGACTATTAGTATTGAAACAATTACCCAGAATATAAAAATGAATGCTTGGTTAAAACGAAATATTAACTATTTGTTTTGCAATAATCAAATACGAATTCTGTTTTGTGGAAATATCTTTTTGAGTGGTGAATATGGCACTTTTTTAAAAGAAGGTGAAGATAAAAAAGAAGCCTTCGAAACACTTGCCGAAGGCATTAGAAGATTGTCAAAATCTCAAAAAAAATTGACTGGCCTTTTTGTAAAGGATTTTAAAAACGAGTCACTTTACATTACAAAACATTTAGACAAATATGGTTACACACCCATGCATGTAGAACCAAACATGATAATAAATCTAAAGTCAGAATGGCTAACTTTTGAAGACTATAAAAAAGCATTGAAATCTAAATACCGTGTAAAAGCCAATAAAGCAGATTCTAAAAGCTCTATTTTAGTTTCAAAAGCATTTGATGATCAGGATATAGAAAATCATAAAAAAGAACTACAGGAATTGTATCAAAACACGATTAATAGTGCCGATTTTAATGCTCAGATATTAGACCTTAATACCTATACTTTTTTAAAAGCTAGTTTTTCTGAAGCGTTTACCGTTATCGGTTATTTCTTGGAAAATAAACTTGTTGGTTTTTTATCTGCAATGAAAAATCAGGACAACCTTGATGCGCACTTTATCGGCTTAGATTACAAAAAAAACAAGGAATTTGCCATTTATCCAAGAATATTAAATGATTACGTAAGGCTTGGTTTAGAGACAAAAGCAAAACGCATTAATTTAGGACGTACTGCCTCTGAAATAAAAAGTACACTTGGGGCCGAACCTGAAGCTCTGACTTGTTATTTTAAACATAAAAAAGCTTTACTAAATACTATGATAAAGCCTTTTGTAAAAAATGTTACTATCAAAACTTTTAAACAGCATAAGCCGTTTAAGTAAGTTTATTACACCTCTAAATTCTTCGGCTTAACACCATGCTTTCGTGTGTCTTCTTTTGTTAATGTTTTAAAACTTTCAGACTTTGGAAATTTCTCTGCTAACTTCTTTAAAGTCTCCGGCAATGGGCAAAGTTTTCTTGTTTTTAAATCAATCCAACCTCCTTGCATTTCGCAATGCGCCAAATTTCTGCCTTTATGGTCATAAAAGTTATGTTCAAACAAAAAAAACATACCATCTTCACTTAATCCAGACACTTCTATAGTCACTGTTATTGGAGCGCCAATAAAAGATTCTTTAAAATAAAACATATGCTCATAGAATACAACAGGTCCAATGCCGTGTTTCATTATTTGTGTCATTGAAAATCCTTGTTCTGCAAAAAAAGACATACGCGCATGGCTCATAAAATTTGTATAAGCAGAGTTAGCTAAATGTCCGTTAGCATCGACATCACTCCATCGGATTTCAAATTGTTTTTTGTACATAATTTCATTCATTTTATTGAAGCTGCAAAGATAAAATTAAAACCGTTCTATTTTGTACCTTTGACCAACTTTAAAAGTTCTATGTTACATGATACAATCTATGACTGGTTACGGGAAATCTGTGCTTCAGCTTCCTGCCAAAAAAATTACAATAGAGTTAAAATCACTTAACAGTAAAAATCTTGATCTTAATGCACGTATGCCATCTATGTATCGTGCCAAAGAGTTAGATATCCGTAAACTTATTGCTAAGCATTTGGTAAGAGGAAAAATAGATTTTTCGCTTTATGTCGAAATTACAGGAGAAGATTCTAGTTCAAAGATTAATAAAACTGTTGTAAAAGATTACATAGATCAACTGAAGGATGTTGTTAATGGCGATCCAACTGAGCTTTTAAAAATGGCCGTAAGATTACCTGATGCTATTACTACTGAGCGTGATGAGATTGACGAGAACGAATGGTCTGCAATACAAGCTGAAATAAATAATGCTATTGATCGTATAAAAACGTATCGTAAAGATGAAGGTAAAACCTTAAAAAAAGATTTTGAGAACCGTATTGCAACGCTACGAGATTTATTAAATCAAGTTATAAAAATGGATCCAGACCGCATTGATGGTGTTCGAACTAGACTTGAAAAAGGTATTGCGGATATTAAAGAAAAAGTAGACGAAAATCGCTTTGAACAAGAACTGGTATACTACATTGAAAAGTTTGATATTACAGAAGAAAAAGTACGCCTAGATAATCATTTAGACTACTTTACAAGTTCTTTAAATTCTAGTGACTCTAACGGAAAAAAACTTGGATTTATCTCACAGGAAATAGGAAGAGAAATTAATACCATTGGTTCAAAATCTAACTATGCACCGATGCAAAAATTAGTCGTACAGATGAAAGATGAGCTAGAAAAAATTAAGGAACAAATGCTTAATGCCTTATAGTTTATGACTGATAAAAAACAAGGCAAACTTATTGTATTCTCAGCGCCTTCTGGGTCAGGAAAAACAACAATTGTACGCCATTTACTAAAGCAAGAAGAACTTAATTTAGAGTTCTCCATTTCTGCAACTTCACGTGAAAAACGAGGAAAAGAAGAAGATGGCAAAGATTATTACTATCTATCTCTCAAAGAATTTAAAAACAAAATTAAAGCTGACGAATTTTTAGAATGGGAAGAAGTCTATCGAGATAACTTTTACGGTACTCTAAAAACTGAAATTAAACGTATTTGGGCAAAAGGAAAGCATGTTATTTTTGATATTGATGTTTCTGGTGGTTTGCGTATAAAACGTAAATTTCCAGAACAAACCTTAGCGCTTTTTGTAAAACCTCCAGACTTAAATGAGTTGGTAAGGCGTCTTAAAGATAGAGGCGAAGAAAGTGAAGAAAAGATAAGTATGCGAGTATCCAAAGCTCCTGCAGAGCTGGCTACTGCCCCTTTATTTGATGAAATTATTATTAATTCTGACTTAGAAATAGCATTACAAGATGCTTATAAACTAGTTTCAGGTTTTTTAAAAGATTAAAATGAAAATTGGTCTCTATTTCGGAACATTTAACCCAATTCATATTGGCCACCTTACCATTGCAAATCATTTACAACAACATAGTGATCTAGACCAAGTATGGTTTGTTGTTACGCCATTAAGTCCTTTTAAAAAGAAAAGTAGTTTATTAAATAATAATCAACGTTTAGAAATGGTCTATCGCGCTACAAAAGATTATGATTATTTGCGTCCAAGTGATATTGAATTTAATTTAAAACAACCCAATTATACTATAGATACATTAACCTATTTGGGAGAGAAATTTTCAGAACATACTTTCTCACTAATTATGGGCGAAGATAATTTGAAGAGTTTTCATAAATGGAAAAACTATGAACTCATACTAGAAAATCATAACATATTTGTGTATCCTAGAATTTCTAAAGGCCAGGTTGAAACAAGATTCGATGGGCACAAAAAAATCCACTACATCTCAGCACCCATTATGGAATTATCTTCAACATTTATAAGAAAATCCATAAACGAAGGTAAAAATATTAGACCTATGTTACCTGAGAACGTTTGGGAATATTTGGACGAAATGAATTTCTATAAATAAACAAGGCAACCTAAGAATAGATTGCCTTGTTTTTACATTGATATTTTAATTATTATCTGGTTCCATCATCATCTGGTGTTTCAGTATCAACAACATCACAAGATGTTTGAGACGCCTGAATATACATGGCCCAACTGTTACCATCAAAGTCCATAACAGTATATTCTTCTTCAGAATTATCTTCTGAGTTTTGTCCTCCTATTTGACCAGCCCATGCTGTTTCTCCTCCATTTGAGCTGCTAACTTCTGCATGAGCAGCAAAACAATATAAATCCGTATAATCAGGAAGAATATTTAAATTAATAAAGTAAACGACCTCATTTATAGTTTCACTATGGGGTTGTGTGTGCTCGAAATGTCCAATCTTCGGATTACCAGAACCTGTTTCTGGCACCCATTCCTCATTGCAATCACCGATACTCATGTGAGTTAAATCAATTTCCCAATCTCCAATAGTTGAGTAAGTTAATATTAAATGTGTATCATTTCTATCTATGGTTACTGTTCCAACAATATCATTTTGTCCTGCAATTAAATCAACTGTTATACAAGGTTCATCCAACGATGATCTAAGGTTGTTATTAGAACTTATTCCCTCTTTTACAATAAAATTATTTTGATTACTTAAATCTTCATTAATGCTATCTTTTTGACAACTAAAAAATAATGATACTGATAAAATACTAGCTAAGAAAAATTTTGGTTTCATAATTTAAAATATTTTTCAAGTTATTACTCGATAAAACTACCATTATTATCGATTATAAAATAAAATAATCGATAAAACGCATAATATTTTAACTATTTGTAGTATTTTCTTACTAAAAATGATAGAAAGCATTTACTAAATGCTCAATCTTAAAAATTCCTTTTTCTTTTACAATCGCTATAATATCAAACCGCACCTCAACGTCTAAATCATTAACTGTGACATACTCATCAACTGCTTTTACTAAATTTTTTATTTGTTTTGGCTTTACAAAATCTTGAGGTTTACCAAAATCAGCATTGGAACGCGTTTTCACCTCAATAATGGCAAGTACATCTTTTTTTTGAGCGATAATATCAACTTCGGCTTTTTCGAAACGGTAATTACGAGAAATAATGTCGTATTCATTTTCAAGAAGGAAATCTACTGCAAGCTGTTCTCCTTTTTTACCTAATTCATTGTGTTGTGCCATTTCAGTTTTTATATTTAACTGAAGATATATTCTTTTCAACTTTTAGTTCGATAGTCTTACCTAAAATCATTGAACGATTATCTTTCTCATGACCTGCTGGCATATTAAAAGCAATTGGGAAATCGTATTCTGAAAGTGCTTCTAAAATGAGTTGCTCTACAGATGTACCCCAAAGAGTTGTATTTTTCCTCATTTTGGACATATCGCCAACTAAAAGACCTTTCAAGTTTTCAAAATAACCAGCACGTTTTAAGCTCTGTAGCATTCTGTCGATATGGTATTTATACTCTCCTACCTCTTCAATAAATAAAATTTTACCCGAAGTGTCGATACTTGTTTCAGAACCTAACATTGTATGTAAAATTGTTAGGTTTCCTCCAACCAATTGTCCTGAGCTTTCGCCAATTCTATTATATTGAGAACCTACTAATGTATAGTTTACTGGTTTACCAAAGATTGTAGATTTAAAAGTACTAACTGATTCCTTTATCTCATTCAAATCCTTAGTCAAGCTTACACACATTAACCCATGTAAAGACTGAAAACCTTTGTTGTGAAATTGATTATGCAAAGCAGTAATATCACTATAGCCAATTAACCATTTCGGGTTTTGTCTAAACTTTGTATAGTCTAATTTATCTAAAATTCGCACGGTACCATAGCCCCCACGTGCACACCAAATAGCACTAATTCTAGGATCATCCATTGCTTCTTGAAAATCTTCACATCGCTGCTCATCAGTTCCTGCAAAATGGTCATCATTACTAAATACATTCTTTCCAATAACTACATGCAGTCCCCAACCTTTTAATAAATCTATGGCTTGATTAACCTCACTTTGTCTGTTTTTTAATATCCCAGATGGAGCTACAATAGCAAGTGTATCTCCAGCTTTTAAAAATTTTGGTTGAATCATTTCAATACTTTGTTTTGAAGAATTTTGAGCATAAAAATTTGTTTTAAAAGCAAAACACAACATTAACAATATAATCAATATTTTACCTCTCAAAATCATAAAAAGTGCTTTTTGTAAATGTACATTTTTTTTCTATATGGCCCTTATAATGTGTACTTTTGTAAATCTAATTTTTATTAAACTATGGCCAAAAGATATACCATAACAGCTGCATTACCTTATACAAACGGACCTATTCATATAGGGCATTTGGCTGGTGTTTATGTGCCTGCAGATATCTATTCGAGATACTTAAGACTAACAGGTAACGATGTTGCATTTATTTGTGGTAGTGACGAACATGGTGTGCCAATTACCATTAAAGCAAAAAAAGAAGGTGTAACACCGCAAGATATTGTCGATAAATTTCATAAAATTATAAAAGAGTCTTTTGAGGATTTTGGCATTTCATTTGATAATTATTCGCGTACTAGTGCTAAAATTCATCACGAAACAGCATCAGAGTTTTTTAAAACCTTGTATAGTAAAAATGAATTTGTCGAAGAAGTTTCCGAGCAATTATATGATCCAGAAGCAGACCAATTTTTAGCTGATCGTTTTATCGTTGGTACATGTCCAAAGTGTGGTTATGAAGAAAGTTACGGTGATCAATGTGAAAACTGCGGAACAAGCCATAACGCAACAGATTTAATAAATCCAAAATCAGCAATTACAGGAAATACACCAACTCTAAAAGAAACCAAACATTGGTTTTTGCCTTTAAACAAGCATGAAGAATTTTTGAAAGAATGGATTCTTGTAGGTCATAAAAAAGATTGGAAAGCGAATGTTTATGGACAAGTAAAAAGCTGGATTGATGATGGATTACGTCCAAGAGCTGTAACCAGAGATTTAGATTGGGGAATTCCTGTACCTGTTAAAGGTGGTGAAGGTAAAGTTCTTTACGTCTGGTTTGATGCTCCTATTGGTTATATCTCGGCAACTAAAGAATGGGCCGCTCGAGAAGGGAAAAATTGGGAAGATTATTGGAAAAAAGAGGACACCACTTTAGTACATTTTATTGGTAAGGATAATATTGTATTTCACTGTATTATTTTTCCTGCTATGCTTAAAGCTGAAGGTTCTTATATCTTACCCGAAAATGTTCCAGCAAACGAGTTTTTAAATCTTGAGGGTAATAAATTGTCGACCTCAAAAAACTGGGCTGTTTGGTTACCTGATTATTTAATAGATTTTCCGAATCAACAAGACGTATTACGTTATGCATTAACCGCTAATGCACCAGAAAATAAGGATAACGATTTTACCTGGAAAGACTTCCAAGCCAGAAATAACAACGAGTTGGTTGCCATATTTGGTAATTTTATCAACCGTGTTGTTGTTTTAACAAACAAATATTACGAGGGTATTGTTCCTGAAACCTCAGGATTTACCTCAATCGACCAAGAAACTTTAGCAGCTGTAAAAGCTTATCCTGCAGTAATTGCGAGTTCTATTGAACGTTACCGCTTTAGAGAAGCTAGTCAGGAATTGATGAATTTAGCGCGACTTGGAAATAAATATTTGGCAGACGAAGAACCTTGGAAGACTATTAAAACTGATGAGGCACGTACAAAAACAGTAATGAATGTCGCTTTACAAATAGCTTCTGCTTTAGCTGTTTTGTGTGAACCTTTTTTACCGTTTACTTCAAATAAATTAAAAGGAATTTTAGATTCTAATATTAACTCATGGGAAGACATTTCTACTAAAAATGTTTTAATAGAAGCCTATCATAAAATCAATAAAGGAGAATTATTATTTTCTAAAATTGAAGATGGTCAAATTCAAATACAACTCGATAAATTAGAAGCTAGTAAAAAAGCTAACGAAGCAGCAAATAAAATTGTAGAACCACAAAAAGAAGAAATAGCTTTTGATGATTTTACAAAGCTAGACATTAGAGTTGGAACCATTATCGAGGCAGAAAAAATGCCAAAAACCAAAAAACTTTTAGTTCTTAAAGTAGATACGGGTTTTGATACAAGAACGATTGTTTCGGGTATTGCAGAAAGTTTTAAACCAGAGGAGGTTATTGGAAAAAAGGTAACGGTTTTAGTAAATCTTGCACCAAGAAAATTAAGAGGAGTTGAAAGTCAAGGTATGATATTAATGACAGAAGATGAATCTGGCAACTTAGTTTTTGTTAATCCAGACGTTGTTGGCGTGACTAATGGATTAAAGATTAGTTAAAACTCTAGCTTTTGGAATAGTTTTTAAAGAATTTTATACAAAATTTCTGACAATGAATAAAACTACATTCTTCCTAACTCGGTTTTTATCTTTTATTTTTCTTACAATCACCATCAGTAGCTTAGGGCAGACCACTGAAATAATAGAGTCTTACGAGGAATATAGCGAAGCTCCCAGAGAAATTGCATATGCGCACCTAAATAAATCCACCTACATCGAAGGAGAAATACTGGGTTTTACTGCATATATTTTTGATAAGTTCACTAAAGAGTCCTCAAAAATGACATCTAACCTGTATTGTACCATCTCTGATGAAAACGGAGATGTCTTAAAGAAAAAACTCGTTAAAGTTCAGGATGGTATCGCCGTTAATGCTTTTGACATAGATAGTACTTTATCTACTGGTATTTTTACTTTCAAAGCCTATACCAATTGGATGAAAAACTTTGATGAACAAAATCATTTTGAACAAACATTTAAAGTTATTGATGCCGACAATCTTGGTGATATTAAATCCGTTAGCCCTAAAGATATTAAAGTAGACTTACAAGCTTTGGGTGAAGGTGGTCACCTACTCTATAATGTCTCAAACACAGTCGGTATTATCGCAAAAAATCAGTTTGGTTATGGTATTGTCAATGCTTATGGCTCTATAAAAGACGAGGATAAAAATGTTGTTTCAGAATTTCGATTAAATGATGTTGGTTTAGCTAAAGCTTTGTTTACGCCTATTCCAGGAAAAAAATATTCTGTTAGTATAAATCTAAACGAAAGAGAAATCTCTTCTCCAATAAATAATATTGAGTCTTTTGGTATCATTATGAGTTTGACTCCCACTTCTGATGTTATTAGGCTTCAGATAAAAACAAATAAAGAAACGCTTCAACGCATTAAAAACAAAGATTATAAAGTAGCCTTACATAATGGTAGTGATATGGTCTTGTCTGATTTTCAAATTAATGAAAATGGAACTGCAATTTTAAGTTTTCCGAAGAGTGAATTGTATAAAGGTGTCAATATTTTTACCATTTTTAGTAATGATGACAAACCTCTATTAGAGCGTTTGTACTTTAACAATACTTCTATTTCACAAAGCAGAATCTCTAAAGTAAAAGTTAAGGCAGAAACAGATAGCTTAGATATTAGTCTAAGCCTAGACTTAACAGAAGCTCAAAAATCATCTAACTTAAGTGTCTCGGTTTTGCCGTCTAAAACAAAATCTTACAATCATCATAATAATATATTAAGTCAATTATTTATTCAACCTTACATAAAAGGACGTATCGAAAATGGCTCTAGCTATTTTAAAACTAATGATAGAAAAACAGACTATAATTTAGATTTATTAATGCTAACTCAAGGATGGAGTAGTTACAATTGGAAAACTATTTTAAGCAATCAAGAACGTACTTTTATTTATCCTTTTGAACGTGGTATCGATATTGTAGCAAATGTTAGAAAAGAGAAATTGGGTACTTATATCGTTTATCCTATAGCTAATAATAAAACGCAACTTTTTGATGTGCCAAAGAACGAAGTCGCTTTTACTGTCAAACAATCCTATCCTACAGAAGATGATATTTTTAGAATTGGTTACGTCAACACTAAAAAGAAACAGTTTAAAGAAAAGCCTTCATTATATCTACAATATTATCCATCAGAGTTTCCTGATTTTAAAAACAACCAAAAAGTCATAGACGAAACCTTTATTGATAGCGATAAATATGTAAATCCAAATCAACAAAGCGAAGCTTGGGAAAACTCCCAAGATGCTACTGAACTTGATGAAATCGTCCTGAAAGTAGATAAGAGAAAAACCAGGCTTGAAGCTCTTGAGAAAAAAGCAATTGGAGCTCGTGTTGATTTAATAAAAGAGAATATAAAGCTCAGAAACCTAAGGCTTGATTTGTATTTGCAACGTTTAGGTTGGGTAACTCAATTTGATTATTTTGCTGGTACGCTTAGTATTACAAATCCAAGAGTGAATTGGGGCAATCCTGTTCCTTTGGTTTATTTAGATAATGCGCTTCTTTCTTCTCAAGGTGTTAGCTCAGATTTTAGTCTTTTAACATTCTTAAATATGGGAGATATTGACTATATAGAATATGAGTTTTATGGCTCTGGCGGAGGAATAAGAGGAAATGCAGGATTCATAAAAATATTTTCTGATCCAAATGGAAAAACAATGAAGAAGAAGAATATGGTTGTCGCTTACGATGTACCTTTAAGATTCAGTAAAGAAAAAACATTTTATACCCCAAAATACCAATATTACGATTCTGATTTTTTTAAAGAATATGGTACTATAGATTGGCAGTCAAATATTACTATTGATGCCAGTGGAACAGCTAATTTTAAGTTTTATGACACTAAAAACACTAAAATTTCACTATTTGTTGAAGGTATCATCAATGAAAACCAATTTATATCACAAGAAATTAAAATTGAAAGAGAAAACTAATTGCTAAAAATAGCCTTTCATCCTATTTATAAACATCCATTACCAGAGGGACATCGTTTCCCAATGGAAAAATACGACTTATTGCCACAGCAATTATTGCATGAAGGTACATGTTCTGAAGATAATTTTTTTAAACCAGAAAGACCTAATGATAAATATATTTTGGCCGTTCATGAGCCCGAATATTATTATGACCTGTTAAACATAACGCTTGACCAACGTGCTGCCAGAAAAATAGGTTTTCCTTTAAGTGAAGTATTAGTAGAACGCGAAAGGTTAATCACAGATGGTACCCTTAAAGCTACTGAATATGCTTTGCAAAACGGTATTGCTATGAATATAGCTGGCGGAACACATCATGCATATACCAATCGCGGCGAAGCATTTTGCATGTTAAATGACCAAGCTATCGGGGCTAGATATCTCCAGGCAAAAGGCTTGTCTAAAAAAATTTTAATCGTTGACCTGGATGTCCATCAAGGTAATGGTACAGCCGAAATATTTAAGAATGACAAGTCCGTATATACCTTTTCGATGCATGGTAAAAGTAATTATCCTTTTAAAAAAGAACAAAGCGATTTAGATATTGCTTTAGATAATGATATTAATGACAAGGATTATCTAAAAATATTAAAGAGTACACTTCCCAGAATTATTGATATGCAAAACCCAGATTTTATATTCTATCTATGCGGTGTTGATGTTATTGCTTCAGACAAATTAGGAAAACTAGGCATGACTATTAATGGCTGTAAAGAAAGAGATCGATTTGTTTTACAGCAATGTAAAAACAATAGTATACCTGTTATGTGTAGTATGGGTGGTGGGTATTCTCCTGATATAAAAACTATTGTAGATGCGCATGCAAACACATTTAGGCTCGCTCAAGAAATTTTCTTTTAGATACATTCTGTAATTCTCAAAACCTATTTTAATTTATTGCTTTAACATATTACCACAAAATTATTGGGGAAAAATTAAAAAAACCATTCTTTTTTTGTTAAATGAAAAGAAAAAATGTTAATGTTTCTTTATTTTTGCTTCACGAAAAAAGAAAAAAAATTTAGCTATGAAAAAAAATTACATTAAAAGTCTAACGACCTATGCATTAATATTACTTTGCTTTTTCACTTATGCTCAGCAGGTAAGATTAGCAAGCCCAGAAAGTTATAAAATCGACTGGGATATTTGTATTTATACCCCAACAGAAGAAGTTGCATTAATTAACAATGCAAGATCACAATTTGTAAAGGATAGGATGGAAAACAGAGAAACACCTTGCTCAAATTTTGTTGTAACATATGGTAGTGGTTTCAATGCTTTTCCTGATGCTCAAGCGGCTTTTCAGTTTGCCGTTGACATATGGTCCAATCTTATCTCAACACCTATAGACATTAGAGTAAACGCTAGCTTTGATCCTGCTGCTGCTGGAAATTTAGGGAGTGCTGGTTCTGATGGTTTTTATAGTTTAAATGGTCCTGGCATACCAGCAAATACTCTATACCCATCGGCATTAACCGAGCTTTTAGTAGGTTCTGAGCAATTTGGTGATGCAGATGGCGTTTCTAATGATATCAATGCTAATTTTAATAGTATTAGAAGTGATTGGTATTTTGGGACTGATGCAAATACACCTGCAGGTCAATTTGATTTTGTGAGCGTTGTATTACATGAGTTAGGTCACGGATTAGGAGTATTGGGCTTTGGTAGAGAAAGCGGTAGTGATGGCGCTATTAGATTTGGTGATAATGCAAGCATATGGGATAATTTTATAGATGGTTCAAACATATTTGGAGGTCCTGATCCGATATTAAATGAAGTTAGCTTTCCTGATCCAGGACCGGCACTATTGGTTCAATTTGAAGGTGATAATCTAACCATTAATTCTCCATTGGCTGTAGCGCAAAATGGTGGAGTGTCACCTAAAACATACGCTCCAAGTACATTTAATGGTGGTTCTAGTTACAGTCACTTAGACGAAACAACTTTTAACAATACTCCACATGCTTTAATGACACCTTTCTCTGCAAGGGCTGAGGCAAACCATGATCCAGGAAACATAATTCTTGGATTTATGGAAGACATGGGCTGGATATTATGCCAAGGATCATTAAGTACAAATGATTTTGCTTTGGATGACTTAAAAGTAAGTCCTAATCCATTTACAAATACTATAACTATAGAATTACCTCCTCAGATTGCTAATCAAGAATTTGATATCTCTATGGTAGATATTAATGGTCGTATCGTTTTAAATACAAATAGTACTGTTGTAAATGGAGAAATTACTATCTCTAACTTAAGTAATCTTAAAAATGCACTTTACTTTTTAAATATTAAAAGTAAATCATCAGATTTAAGTATAACTAAGAAAATAATTAAACAATAAGAAAACTCATACTCATGAATAAGGAATACATTTTTACTATTCTGATTTGTATAATTTTTTTCACAAGTAAAATAAGTTCTTCCCAAGCTGTTACAAATGTAACAGAGAATACTCCTCTTATTTGTGAAATGCCGGATACTGGTATGCCTAATGATACATTTGTAGCTTTAAGAGATGTTGCAAAACAGAGAATGGCAAGTCAATCTTCACTATGTACTAACATCATAGTTTCTTACACAGGATTTCCTTCTGGTATACCAGCAGGTCCAGGACCTGAACAGATTGCTTTTCAACTGGCTGTTGACATTTGGGCAACTCTTATTGAATCTAGTCAAACTATATATATAGATGCAAACTGGGTGGATACAGGCAACCCAAATAACCTTGGTGGCGCTGCTGCTACATATTTTGCTGGTATTCCTGGAAGTACTGATAATATTATTTATCCTGCTGCCTTATATGAAAAATTAACAAACACAACTAATTCTAGTAACGACATATTTTGTCAATTCAACTCTTCTAGAACAGATTGGTTTTTTCCTCAAGATTTAAATGGAGATGCTCCAGCAGGACAATTTAATTTTACTGCTGTAGTTTTACATGAAATAGGGCACGGACTTGGAATGGCTGGTTTTGGAAGAACTAGAGGTGGGATTTTCGGAACTCAAGGCTATATTCGAAGAGATGCAAATGGAGCTACAACACCATTAGCAGATGACCCACTAGCAATACACACAACACCATGGGATACATTTATAGATTCTAACGGTATTTCAATTTTAGATGAAGGAACGTACCCTGACCCATCAACCACAATGTTAAGTGCATTTACGAATCAGGGTTTAACGAGTAATAGCCCAATTGCGGTAGGACAAAACGGTGGCACTGCACCAAGAACTTATGCCCCAAATTCATTTGTGTCTGGAACAAGTTATAGTCATTGGGATGAAAGCACATTTAATGCTACGGAAACTGCTTTGATGACTCCTTTTTTAGGTCCTGGAGAAGATATTTACGACCCAGGTAATGTCACTTTGGGCTTTATGGAAGACATGGGCTGGACTCTATGTCAAGGGTCATTAAGTACAAATGACTTTGCGTTAGATGACTTAAAAGTAAGTCCTAATCCTTTTACAAATACTATAACTATAGAGTTACCACCACAAATCGCTAATCAAGAATTTAATATCAGTATCGTAGATATTAATGGTCGTGTCATTAACAATATTGAAAGCAAAATTAGAAGTGGAGAAGTAAGAATATCTAATTTAAATAATCTTGATAAGTCTATCTACTTTTTAAAGATTGAAAGTACAACATCAGATATCAGTATTACTAAAAAGATTATCAAAAAATAATTCTTACTAAATAGAATAAAAAAGGGGAAGCAAATTTTGCTTCCCCTTTTTTAGTAATTATTTACTCTTATTTTCCAAGCATTAAAAGCTCACTGCAAACTACCTCTGTTGTGTATCTTTTAACACCATCTTTATCTTCCCATGAGCGTGTAGTTAACTTACCTTCTATAGCCACTTCTTTTCCTTTGCCGACATATTTTTCTATAATCTGAGCGGTCTTTCCCCAAGCTACGATATTGTGCCATTGTGTGTCTGTTACTTTTTCGCCTTGGGCGTTTTTGTAACTTTCGTTGGTTGCGACCGAGAATTTAGCTAATGTTTTTCCAGATTCTAAGTTTACGATTTCTGGATCATTTCCTAAGTTACCAATCAACTGTACTTTGTTTCTTAATGTGTTCATGTGTTCTAAATTTTTAATGTTAAACAGTTAATACTATCGAGTTCTTAAGTTTCGACGGTGCAAATATGAAACAGCTTCCAAATATTAGTCGGTTATTACGTATTTAAATTCGTTTGTAATCATTTGTAGTCGTTTGTAAATGGCTAATTATTGGTTATATTTGCGAATGAATTCATTCCAGATAGAAACAGAAAATCTTATTCTAAGACATTTAAAACCTAGTGATTTAGAACGAATGTATGAGTTAGACTCTAACCCTATTGTACACAAATATTTGGGTAATAAACCTAATACTTCAAAATTACAATCAGAGAAAGATATTGCCTTTAATATCCAACAACACATAGATAGGGGAATTGCCAGGTGGGCGGCTATAGAAAAATCCTCAGGTGAATTTATTGGATGGTCAGGCTTACGATTAAACAATGATTTGACCTTCAATAACAAAACCAATTTTTATGATGTTGGGTATCGTTTTATTCCCAGATATTGGGGCAGAGGATACGCAGCAGAATCTTCAATTGTTGCCTTAGATTATTTTTTTAATACTATGAACAAAGATTTACTTGTTGGTGTAGCAGAGGTAAAGAATATTGCATCCAATCGTGTCCTTGAAAAAATTGGTTTAGACTTTATAAATGAGTTTAATATAAATGCTGTAAAAGCAAATTGGTATGAATTAAAAAAAGAAAATTATGCAAAAAAAATGTCCAGAATGTGGTGATAAAATAATAGGTCGAGTAGATAAAAAATTCTGCAGTGATGGTTGCAGAAATGCCTACAACAATCGCATTAATAAAGACTCAAAAAATCTTATTAGAAACACCAATAACAGACTAAGAAAAAATTACAGGATCCTTGAAGACTTAAATCCCGATAAGAAAACTAAAACGTCAAGAGCCAAACTTATCGAAAAGGGATTTGACTTTAATTACTTTACAAGTATATACACGACCAAAATCGGCACAATATATTACTTTGTTTATAATCAAGGTTATTTACCCTTAGATGGTGGCTTTTATGCTTTGGTAAAAAGAGACGATTAACCTTTGGTAGTACTGTTCCAGTTTTCGGACTTTAGTTCTAATGCAGCTTTAAGAATATCTTTTTGACTTATTTGTCCTACTAACTTTCCGTTTTGGACTATAGGGAAACGTCTCCTCTTGGAACTTAAAAACTTATTAGCCGCATCAAAAATATCCATATCCCCATCAATAGTTTCTACATCTCTAATCATTCTTTTTTCGACTAAATCTTCTTCTAAAGGCATATTATAATAACGACTTTCACTCAACTGCTTCAAACAATCACCTTCAGAAATAATACCTACCAATTCGTTTTTTTCATTAACGACTGGACCACCAGAAATTTTATTTTTTATTATTGCCTCAACTACTGAATGTACTTTTTGACTAGGCGAAAAAGTAATTAAACTAGTCGTCATATAATCTTTTACTTTAAGTAACTTATCCTGAGGATTACCTTGTTGCTTACGTGCGCCTTGAAAACTTTTAATACCCATGACTTTAATTTTGAATGAAATTAAATTTACTTAAAATTAATTAGTTAAACAACATATAATGTTTGTGCATGTTATCTTTGTTTTTAAATCATATCGATTTAGAAACAGTGAAAAATAATAAAATCAGTATTCTAGGTTGTGGTTGGTTAGGATTACCATTAGCAAAATCATTAGTCGATAACGGTTATGAAATAAAGGGATCTACAACTACACAAGACAAATGCCAAAAATTGGTAGAAGATGGTGTTACTCCTTATCTGATTAAATTAAATGAAAGATTTGTTGAAGGTGAAATCAAAGATTTTTTAAAAGAAAGTGAGCTACTGATTATTAATATTCCGCCAGGATTAAGAAATAATCCAAAAAAAAATCATGTTTCAGAAATTAAACAATTAATACATCATGTAGAAAATAGCACTATTAAATACATCCTTTACATTAGCTCCACTTCTGTTTTTAAAGACGAGGTAGAATTCCCGTTAATTACTCAAATTACATTGCCAAATGCTACATCAAATTCAACTAAACAATTAATTGACATTGAAAATTTATTAAAAACCAGTACAAAATTTGAATCAACAATCTTAAGATTTTCAGGTTTAATAGGAAAGGATAGACACCCAGGAAAAATACTATCTGGACGAAAAAACATTTTAAACGGAAAGGCACCTATAAATCTTATTCATAGAGATGACTGCATTTCAATTATCTCCAAGCTCATAAAAAAACAGCTTTGGGGTGCTACATTTAATGCTAGTAATCCTTATCGCCATACAAGAGAAGATTATTATACTAATTACTGTAAAGAACATCATTTAGTTTTACCAGAGTTTGATCAAGAAAACGTTTCTAAAGGAAAAATCATAGACAGTACTAAGTTGGCACAACTCATAAAACATAAGTATAAAACTAGCCTTTAGGAAATTAATAACATTTTAAGACCTAATACTATTAATTTTCTTAGATTTGGCGCATTAAAATTTAATACAATGAAGAAGATTACAATTGCCCTAGTTATGTTTATTTCAGCTATGAGTTTTGCTCAAGGCAACGCAGAATTAAAAGCTCATTACGAAGCTTATTACAAACAGATGAAAAACCAAGGAGATGTACAAGGTGTTATTAACGCCATGACTCACTTGGATATTTTAACACCATCACAAGCGCGTAGAGATACATTAGCTTACTTGTATGTTTCAGAAGGGAAGTATGTCCAAGCCTTAAATACCATTGGTATTGAAAAAAATGCTTCGGCCTCTGACTTAAATGTTGAAGTAAAAGCTATTTCTTTTAAAAATTTAAATGATATTAAAAGAGCATTGGAGCAATACAATGTATTGTTTGATAGAAGTCCAAATCCCTCTTTAGCTTATGAAATTGCAGATTTAATGATGCAAAACAATGAAGATGCTGGCGCAAAAGACAAAATTGAATATGGTTTAAAAAATGTGACAGATGATATGAAACGTGCTTTTTACGAAACGCAACGTCCATATGAAACCTCTTTAAAAGCTGCCCTTATATATTTAAAGGCCTTGAATTTATTTAAAGAAAATCAAGCTACTAATTTAGATGCGGCTTTAAAGTTAGTTAACGATGCATTAGCTATTGACCCTAATTTTAATATGGCAAAACGTACTCGTGAAGCTTTAGAAGCTAAGAAAGCGCAGCCTAAAAATTAAGCTACTCATTTCCTAAATATAAAAAAGCCCATTGCAAAACAATGGGCTTTTTTATACGCTATATTTAGTACCTATTCATCTTCGGGTCTTCCTACATCGTTCTTATCAAACTCTAATTTTTTGTTTATCACAAAAATTAAATTAGAATTAGCAATAAGCAGCTCTTTTATGCTAAGCATCTTACTATCCACAGAATAGTTCTCTAGGGTCAAATCATTATTTAATTTAAAAAGCTTTGTCTCTAGAGTTGTTATGCGAGCATTTACTGGATTTGTATTTATGTTTTCAGGTATGTTAACTTTTAAAATATCTAAAAACTTCTTCAAAGTATCTTTTTCTGTAGTAAAAAATGTAATATCCGCTGTTTTTAAGAATGAAATCTGTGTCTCCAATTCTTGAAATTTTGACCAATCAGAAACTTCTCTCTTAGCATCATCACTTAAGATATAGTCATTATACTTAAAATTCTCAATGGCCTTTGCAGATATTTTTTTCTTTTCTTGCTTGATACCAGCTTCTCCTGTTTCTAAAGTTTCAGAGGTCTTATCGCCACATGAAACAATAAAGATTAAGGCCAATAATCCCAATATATATTTAACTTTCATTAATCATGTAATTAGATGAGTTGTAAAGGTAATTAAACTGATACTTTAAAAATTTATTTCATTTCAAGAAATTTTGAATAGTACAGAATGCTTATTTCTTATTAAAAGTCGCTTTTTTTAATTAATTATAAAAAGAACAGCCTCTATTCTTAGTATTTTTGATGATACTTAAAAAAGAAATATGTCTTCTAAAATATTAATAATCGGTGCTTGTGGTCAAATAGGGACTGAGCTGACTACAAAACTAAGAGATCTCCATGGTGTAAATAATGTTATTGCTAGTGACATTAATACCAGAAATCTAGACTTGGTTAACTCTGGGCCATTTGAAATCATAGATGCAAAAAATTATAATGCTATTCATGATTGTTGCCTACAAAATAACGTAAAGACCATATACCTTATGGCGGCTTTACTTAGCGCAACAGGTGAAAAATATCCTATGGAGGCTTGGGATTTGAACATGAACTCTCTTTTTCATGTTTTAAATTTAGCAAAAGAAAAAGTCATTGATAAAATATTCTGGCCAAGTAGTATTGCTGTTTTTGGACCAACTACACCCAAAATAAATACACCACAGTATACAATTTGTGAACCTACTACTGTATACGGCATTACCAAACAGGTTGGAGAACGTTGGTGTGAATATTATAACAAAAAATATGATGTTGATGTGCGAAGTATACGTTATCCCGGAATTATAAGTCATAAAGCTATGCCTGGTGGTGGAACCACAGATTATGCCGTAGAAATATATCATGAAGCTATTAAAAGCGGAACTTACGAATGTTTCCTTTCTGAAGACACTGAACTCCCGATGATGTTTATGCAAGACGCCATAAAAGCAACTACAGAATTAATGCAAACATCCTCAGAAAACATTAAGGTTCGTTCTGCTTACAATTTAGCAGCTATTTCCTTTACACCAAAACAAGTTTTTGAAAGTATTAAAAAATATATCCCTGATTTTACAATCAGTTACAAACCAGATTTCAGACAAGTTATAGCGAATAGTTGGCCATCATCTATTGACGATAATATTGCAAGAAAGGAATGGGATTGGCAACATGATTTTGATCTGGACAAAATGACACGAGAAATGATTGATAACTTACAAAAACTAGTTTGTAAAGTTGACCTTGGCTAGCATTAAAATAGTGTTCTTTTTTATTTACTCACAAATAGAATGTGCATGGTTATCCAGATAAATAAAAAAAATTAAAATGATATAGACTATCTTGATTTATAATTCTTACTTATGAAATTTATGTAAAATTACTGAGTTTTAGATAAACAAGAAAGCCGTAACAAATGTTACGGCTTTTTACTTGCTCCTCTTCTAAGACTCGAACTTAGGACCCTCTGATTAACAGTCAGATGCTCTAACCAACTGAGCTAAAGAGGAAGGTTATTTTCGCTAAAGCGAGCGCAAATATAAATTAAATTTTTATTCCCTA